>B570J14230_10000442_pt1 | contig 16425 bp, 15 predicted proteins | sample LakMenepilimnion_3_FD_14230 | JGI IMG/M metagenome (IMG submission 14230) | reverse complement strand
AGACAAGTTGTTATTATGATGACAATTAATAGTTTATGCCTGTTTAGTATCACTGAATTCTTAGACGATATGTTAACACTAAAGGCTAAGTATGGATGGAACAAACCTATTGTGGACTTCAACATTCTTAGATGGCCGGCATTTATGTCACCTTTGACTTTACCTGATGATATTAAACATGATTTACACGGTAAATTATCCATGTGGTGGAGAAAAAATAAAAAGAACCCATTGATTAACATGTATGAAGGAGCTCAAATTCAAAGATTAGTTGATTATATTGAGGTAGTTAACCGTGGACACAATACAACTGAAACTGATATGCAAATGCAGTTTCATGACTTCAAAAGTTTTTATTCGCAATATGATAAAAGAAGAAAGAAAAGTTTTGTTGAAACTTTCCCTGAATTAGAGGATTGGTATAATTCGATTGAAATTGATAAAACCATACCTGATGTGAAAGTTACGGATGGAAGAATTACACACTATGAACCAGGTGAGTACATTTCAGATAAGGATAATTACAACAAATAAGAATGTATTATAAGGGGACGTTAAGATGGTTGGAACCATTCGGAGGTTGGGGCCACCATAATAATTTTTTTGATTATGTTACACTAGAATTTGGTACCGATACAGGTCTTTGCAATAGGATACTACATTGGGAAGTTGCGGAATTCATTAATGAAAAAAATGACTTTTCATATGACATATTACTTCAAGATTTATTTTGGCCTGAACTTGAAATTTTGGATTTACCGCATACCCATCCAGTAAAAATGGAAAAGTTTTCATTCGGTTTGTATTATCCTATGGAATTTAATAAACTCAAATTCCTTACTGTATACGATATCGAAAATATGAAAGTATCAATGACTGATCCGATTACTAAGGATTATATTGAAAAGGCTTTTTTTAATGAAGACTACGAATTTCCAAAAGAAGCTCATTCGGATTTTGGATATTATGATATTAAAAGATTAATTAATTTTAGATACAATCCTAATCTGGCGATTCAATATCCTGTACTCAATTTATCACAGAGACCTCTTCAAAATATAAAGTTAAAGTATAATTTTATTCAAACACTTTTAGAAAATTTTACAAAGGGATGTGTTGGGATTCATATAAGAAGACACAATGGAGTATACGTAACAGAAGATGATATAAATTCGTTACCTGATGAAAACAGAGAAGGTTATCGTGAATTTATTGCTAAAACAAACTCAGTTCATAATGCGTATAAGTTTATAAGGGACGATGTCTACATCAAAATAATTGACGGGATATTAGAAATAAATCCATCTCAAAAGTTTTACATAAGTAGCGACTTACCAAAAAATCTATTGAGTCAATATTATGATAGATATTCGAATAACCTATTAGTTAATACTGAGGTCATAAAACAAATAAATGAATTTTTAGTTGATAATCGTCACGATGTTTATAGGTTAAAAACCTATGGTAATGTTGTAGAAAATATTGTAGATTTATTTTGTTTGAGTTATTGTGATTTTTTAATTAAATCGAATAAGTCAACTTGGAGTGAGTTTGCGGAGGAATACAGACATCAACCAGCATTAGATGCTGATAAAAGTCTTGATAAGATTATTGAAAAATATATTAAAGTATTCAATAAATAGATAGTAAAATGCCTGATTATAAAAATACATTAAGATGGGTAGAACCTTTCGGTGGGTGGGATAATAACACCGAAGATACCGGACTTTGTAACAGAATATTTCATTGGGAGTTGGCTTATGAAATTAATAAAAATAATAACTTTGACTATCAAATTATATTGGAGGAAAAGTATTGGCCAGAGTTCAAATTAATTGATTTACCCAATACTAAATTTTTTACAAACATTGAAGGAGACACTTATGATACCGAGAAATTGAAGTTTATTGCAGTTTACGATACAATTAATAATAAAATAAGTACTGCTAAACCAATATCTTATGAAATGATTCGAAAAATGTTCGGATATGATGGTTGTAAATTAAAAAATGGTGGTCATTATTATAGTAATTTTGGATATCGAGATTTGAAAGATCTCTATCCAATGGAAACTGTCAAAATGATAGATAGACCTCTGAAGGAAATTAAATTAAGATATAAAAATGTTGAGGATTCAATTAAATATGAGGTAAGAAATGCGGTTGGTATCCATATTAGAAGAGGGAATGGTATTCCTTATAGTGAAGAAGATTTGAATACTCTGCCTGAAGAAATAAGAGGTAATTTTGAATTAATTAAAAGAATTCCTCGATACCAAACGGACAACTTTTATTCATTTCACCAAGATGAGTTATATTTCAATATTATGGATAATATTTTGAAGATAAATCCGAATCAAAAATTTTACATAAGTTCAGATTTACCTGATGAAATTATTGGGTATTTTTATGAAAAATATAAAGATAATTTAATAGATAAAAAAATTATATTGGATATTGCTTATGATTACATTATTACATCGGGTATTAAAAAAACTGAACTTGAGTATGGAAATGTAGTACCAAATTTAGTTGATTTATTCAGTTTATCTTTTTGTAGATTTTTGATAAAAGTTCCGACATCAACTTGGTCTAACTTTGCGGAAAATTACGTAAGAAAAGAAAGTGCATTTGTAACTGAAGATTGGGCAATAATTAAAAAAAAATATATCAAAGCGTTTAAGGATGTATAAACAATGGCCATTAGGACAACTACCACTTGAGTTACAACGACCTGAATTAAATATCCTCAAAGACAAAGGTTATTCTTTCAGTAACCCAACAGAAGTTGTGGATATTTTTGAAAAAAAAGTTGCAGATTTTTGTGGTTCTAACTTCGCAGTTGCGGTTGATTGTTGTAGTAATGCGATTTTTTTAATATTAAAATACATCAATAACCCTCAAAAAATCGAAATACCTTATTTCACGTATGCATCGGTTCCGATGCAAATATTACATGCTGGTTATAAATTTGAGTTTGTTGAAAAAGAATGGTCAGGAATTTATAAATTGGAACCTTTAGATGTATGGGATTTCGCTGGTAGGTGGACAAAAGGAATGTATCAGGGAGGATATGCTGCATTGTCATTTCAAATAAAAAAAAGATTACCAATAGGGAGGGGAGGAATGATTTTGTGTGATGATTATGAATCATATAAATGGTTCAAGAAAGCCTGCTATGATGGTAGAGATTTGGGAAAAAATTATTTGGATGATGATATTGAAATGTTAGGATGGCACATGTACATGACTCCTGAAGATGCTGCAAGGGGGATAATTCTAATGGACAACATATCCGAAGTGAATGAAGATTCTCACAGTTACATGTCGTATAAAGATTTGAGATTAAATAAAATATTCAATGGAAATTAATAAAGATTCCCCCGTAATCCAACTGAAAACAAAGGCGAATAAAGTCCTTAAGTTTGCTCAAACTGACAGTGAAGATAAGTTTTATGAGAATAAAGAAAAACTTGGTGAGGATTGGTATTATTATGATAAAGAAATTGAATACAAATATAATTCATGGGGTTATAGGGCAAAAGAATTTTCTGAACTAGGTGATTACATTTTAGTTTTTGGTTGTTCTTTTACTGAAGGAATCGCATTACATTATGATGATATTTGGTCAACTAAACTTGCAAAAAAATTAAATTTAGATGTTTTCAATTTGGGGGCTGGTGGTTCGGGACCTGATGTGGCATACTATAATACAATATTATTTCACAATTTTTTATTAAAAACCAAAAAGTTACCCAAGTATGTAATCTACCAATGGACATTTGAAAATCGTACATCTTATATGTTTTATAATGGTTCAGATTCGATTAATCTTGAAACATTTTCTATTTCGTATCCAAAAGAAGTGTATCCAAAAAACTATGAAAAATATTTTGATTGGTATCATTATGGTTTTGTCGANAACGAAGGAGAGTTGATAAAACAGAGTAATTTATTTACATTAACATGTAATAACTTATGGAAAACAATGAATATCCCTGTTTATCATTGGACTTGGGGTGATGATTTTAATTTGAAAAAATCTGAGTTATTTAACAATGAAATAGAAATTGAGCAAATTCAAGATACCTTCGATGAAAAGGGAAGGGATTGTTCACATAATGGACATTTATCTCAGGATATTGTCGTTGATAAAATTTTAGAAAAAATAACAAATGGTATCAGTTAAAAATGAGTGGGGTAAACTAAAAGAAGTATTTGTCGGTACAATAGACAATGCAAATATGCCAAAGCATGGAGTTGACCTCCATTGTATTAATTATGCAGATAAAGATGTAATACCTTCAAACGAATTGGGATTTTTCGATGACAAGGTTTATGAAGAAACTCATGAAGATTTAGAATCATTGGTTAGAATCCTTGAAGATTGTGGGGTGAACGTTAAAAGACCAAAACCTATAAACACAACTTCATCTATAAGTAATGGATTTTGGGAAACAGACCAGTACTACACTTTTTGCCCAAGAGACACTGTAACCGTAATTGGTGATACAATCATAGAGGCTCCAATGACTTTAAGGTCTCGTCAATTTGAAACGTATTCTTTTAGAGAAGACTTTATAAAGTACATGGAACAAGGGGCAAGATGGGTTGCGGCACCTAAGCCTATGTTGAAAGATGACCTCTACCAAAGAACAGATTTATCCAAATTGACCTTAACTGAAAAGGAACCAGTATTTGACGCAGCAAATATATTGAGGTCAAATAACGATATTCTTTATCTTGTGAGTAACACTGGAAATAAATTGGGAGCTAAGTGGCTTCAAAATTTATTAGGGTCGGAATATAAAGTACACGTATTAGAAAATATGTATTCTTATTCTCATTTGGATTCAACAATTGCATTATTGAGGGAGGGTCTATGTCTTTTGAATCCTGCAAGAGTGAATGAAAATAATATGCCTGAAATGTTAAAATCTTGGGATAAAATTTGGTCTCCTGACATGGTGGACATTGGATACCATAAAGTTGAAAGAGCATCTGTGTGGGTTGGGATTAATCTACTCTCTGTTGATGAAAACACCGTGATATTGGACAATAGACAAACTGAATTAATTAAAGAATTAAAAAAATATAACATAGATACATTAGATTGTAAGATTAGACACTCAAGAACATTGGGTGGGTCTTTTCATTGCGTAACTACAGAAACATTACGAGATTGATATGAAAATTTTAATTATAGGTGGGGCAGGATACTTGGGGATACCATTATCAAATAGTTTACATGATTGTGATGTTACAGTCTATGATAAATTTATTTATAGCAACATCACATTTTTGAAAAAAGATATTGAGATTATTAATGATGATGTATCCAATATAGAAAAGTACGATGAATTATTAAATTCACAGGATGTAATCATTTATTTGGCATCTCCTCGTTTATTAGAATTGACAGATAGTTCACAATTAAATTTACCAATTAATCAATTCAAAAAAACAATTGATTTGATTAAAAATGAAAAAACAAGATTTATTTTTTCAAGTAGTTGTAGTGTTTATGGTAAAAGAACTGATATTGTAAATGAAAAATCTGACACTCAGATATCCTCATTATATTCAGAACTAAAAATAACCTGTGAGAATATTTTATTATCAAAAAACAATCCACAATTTAAAATTGTAAGGTTGTCCACATTATATGGAGTTAGTAAGTTAAATAGAAATGATGTTTTAATTAACAACTTAATTCAAGATATTAAAGAACTAAAACCAATTGAAATATTCGATCCAAAAGCAGAACGACCACATTTACATGTTAAGGATTGTGTTAAAATATTAAAAAGTATTATTGAAGGTGATTACAATGATACAATTATTAATATTGGTAAAAATGAGTTAAACATTAATAAAATTGATTTAATTGAAAAAATCAAACAAACAGTTAAACCTAATTTAGATTATCAATTAATATATAGTGAGGATAGCCGTTCATACAAAGTAGATTTTTCAAATTTACATGCCCACATACAATTCAATCACATCACTTTTGAGGATGGAATTAGAGAATTGATGGAAGATGATAAAATTAATTGTTCTTTGGAAGATTGGGATACAATCTTTGATTACTATCGACCAAACGGGTCTTCAAAATCATGGTACCTCAGAGAAACTGGTAAATTTGATTACCCTAAAACATGGGGGGTATGGAATTTATTTGATATTGAGAATGGTTATAAAGTATGGGATAATAATGTTCTTAGGGAAAATATCTTAATAAATTATGGGGATAATGTAAATTACATAGATAAATTAAATACAGAAAACAAAAAACATTTATATCTTATAAATGTCTATGACAATAATTTTTTTCGTAAAAATAAAGATGTTGGATTCAAGTGTATTTCGGAAAAATATTTGAATGATGTGAGGGAAAACAGGTCAATGATTGTAATGATTCATCAATTTGAAGGATACAGTGGCATGAACATATATAATAATGACTTGGAAATTATTGATGAATGGATTAAAGAATCAAATTTACCTGACAGTGGTGTCCACTATATTCATGGAAATTTGTTAGTTGATGAGGTTAGAAAACAGAGAGGGTTAAAATTTGAATGTCACCCAATTTCTATTTTTGATTCATGGGTGGATTACCGGTTGTTAAAAAATGAAATTGTCAATTTTGACCCAATAGATGAAAAATATTTTGTATTATCTTATAATAGAAATCCAAGACCGCACAGAATACATTTGGTAAGCCAATTGATTAAAAACAATTTATTTAATAATGGGAAAATAAGTTTAGGTAAATTCGATTCTAATGAAGAATATGAGGATTTATCCAAAATGACGCCGATAGAAATTGACAGAACTTTGGATATTAATTGGGCGGCTAATATCGAATTACCGGATTACGAATCAACTTTTATATCTTTAGTTACTGAAACATTAATTGACACTTCAATTTTATTTATGTCCGAAAAAATTTGGAAACCAATTGTCGCAGGGCATCCTTTTATATTGTTAGGGAACGTTAATACTTTATCATATTTGAAAGAACAAGGGTATAAAACTTTTGATAAATGGATAGATGAGAGTTATGATTTGGAACCCGACCATCATAAAAAAATTGATATGGTGGTTAAAGAATTAAACAAATTCAAAACAAAAAGTATTGACGAACTGAAAGAAATTCGAAAAGAAATGTATGAAGTTTGTTTATTTAATAGAAAAAAATTTGTGGAAATAATAAAAAATAAATATGATTATGATGGACACGGTTGGTCTAATAATAAAAAACCAATCGAAGAAATTTTAAGAAAAATTTGGAAAAAAATTAACTAATGTATACGAATTTTGTGTTTGAGGACTTGGAAAATAGTCGAAATTTTGTTGAGAATTGGGGCATTAATAAAGCTGGATCTGATAGATTTACAGTTGCACCTTTATATAATCGTATGGTATGTTTACGTGGAATGAATGAGGCTCACAAATTTGCATTCCAAGAATTCACAATAAAAAACAAACCTGATAAATACATAATACCTGTCGGAGTAAATAATGACCCTGAAATGTGGGCCGGAGGAAAATACTCTCCTGATAATACGGTACAAAGTTTTTTTGAATTTTTGAGTAAAATTTATTTAAAAGATTTGAGGGAAGGAAACGCATATTTGTTAATCGATTCAAGTTTTGAAGGTTACCACTGTGATTGGATTTTCGATTTTTTTCACAATGAGTGTAATGACTATGAAATATCTCCGAATCAGATTTTTTTCGTGACTGGAAATTCAATTGTCGAGGACAGATATAAAATGTGGTTAGAAAAAAATCCTCAAAAAATTAAAATACACACTTTACCATATTCTCATTTTGAAAGTGATGTTTTTGGTGAAATCCTACATTTAGGTTGGGAAAATAAACCACTTAAAACCTTTGAAGAACATTTAGATTATAAGGTCAATAACATTGATAATATCAAATTGTTTAATAATCTAAATAAAAAAAATAGAGAACATAGGGTTTGGTTCTTTGTCAAATTATATGAAAATAATTTATTAGAAAAGGGACTAATTAGTATGAACAAATTTTCTCCTCACCAAAGAAACTTTTGTGAGATAGAAATTGACCAAAATATATTTACAGAGGTACAAAACATTTTACCTTGTGATTTATACGGTAAATCAAATGAGGTGTTAGATACAGGATATTACATCAGACGAATATACGAACAACCTCATTTAGATAGTTGGTTATCAGTAATCAGTGAAGCACAATATGAAGATTCTCAAGGAACTGTATTTCTTAGTGAAAAAATGTTTAAACCAATTTCGTGTCATCATCCATTCATTGTTTTAGGAAACAAAAATAGTTTGTATGAAATGAAAAAACTTGGGTATCAAACTTTTTCTAAGTGGATTGATGAAGGATACGACACATTATCTGATAGTAAGAGAATGGATGCGATAATTGAAAGCATCAAACAATTTGATAAAGAAAAGAATAAATTAAGTATCTATAAAGATATGAAAGATGTGTTAATACATAATTATAAGGTTTTGGAATATAATGCATCAAAAAAACCACCTTATGCTTTTGATGTAGTGCAGAAGATTTTTACTGAAGATGTTACTGAATATGAACGACAAAATAAAAAATTCATATAATACTATTGTAGACCATTTGATAAAAAATTCTGTCTTTAAAAACGCTGAGTATGATATTGAATCAGTGAATGGAAGACAAAAAAAATGGTTAGAGTTGGTACCGGCAATTTATGTTTTCGGACCCGAAAATCAAATGAATTTTTTTATAACAGAAGCTCATTCACAAGGATTTTTTCCTTTGGTTAATTTTTTGTATCCAAAAATGATTAATGAACTTTTTGTTTCACATCCAATTGATTGCCAAAATATACTTGATTGGATTATTGAGGAATACGGTGGTCCTCCTTTTGAATCAGAAATGTACGAATTTTATGTATTCGGGTGCCATATTTCTCATGTTATCATATCTATGGACATCATAAAAAACAATTATAAACGTGCGATGGTTTTCGAAAATGATGCAAAGTTTTATAAGTATGTTGAAGATAAAACTATAGATAAAATAGTCCAATTATATGATGATGACTTACATGATGAAATATGTTTTCTGAACTTGGGGTTTTATGAAAAGGAAAATCATCAAGAAAGTTTTAAATTGTTCAAAGGGCAAACTGCAACCGCTCACACATATATAATTAATCAAGAAACTTCAAAACTTTTAGTTGGTGGTATAAATCTTAATAGTATAGTTCCAAAAGGAAAAAACGCAACTAATGACGAAAAAGAATTCTCATATCGTTGTGGGGCTGATGGTTTTTTTGGTGGATTTGTCGATAATTTTTATCTAAATTTACCCTTAACGTATCAACAATTTATTGGTACTAATCGTGAACAAAGTTATTTATGAAAATAGGATTTATAGGTGTAGGTAAATTGGGAAAAGAAGCCGCTGAAGTTATGGCGGACCATCATGACGTAGTAGGTTTTGATGTTGTTAAAGTTAATCCATCCAATTTTACGATGGTAAGTAGTATACAAAAAGTGTGCGAAGATAGAGAAATAATTTTTGTGGCAGTTCCTACACCACATCATCCTGATTATGATGGGAGATATCCAACATCTCATTTACCAAATAAAGATTTTGACTATTCCATAGTCAAAAATGTATTATCAGAAGTAAATAAACACGCCACTAAAAAGCAACTTGTCGTACTAATATCCACAGTATTACCTGGAACTATACGACGTGAGTTTATTCCTCTTTGTAAAAATTTCAGATTCATTTATAATCCATATTTGATTGCGATGGGTACTGTAAAATTTGATATGGTTAGCCCTGAAATGATTATCATAGGTACTGAAGATGGTTCATTGACAGGTGATGCGAAGTTGTTGATTGATTTTTACGACACATTAGTTACAAAAACTACCCGATGTGAAGTTGGAACATGGGATGAAGCGGAAGCGATAAAAATATTCTATAACACGTTTATATCAACAAAAGTGGCGTTGGTGAATATGATTCAAGATGTCGCAGAAAAAAATGGTAATATGAACGTTGATATTGTTACAGGGGCACTTGAAAGGAGTACTCAAAGAATATTAGGTACCGCATACATGAAAGCTGGAATGGGGGATGGAGGAGGATGTCATCCAAGAGATAATATTGCGTTGAGATATATGGCGGAAAAATTAGGATTAGGGTATGATTTGTTTGATTCGATAATGGAAGCTAGAGAAATACAAGCAAAGAATATGGCGGTACGATTGGTTGAATTGTCGAAAGAGCATAATCGACCAATTATTATTTTAGGTAAATCGTACAAACCTGATGTAGATTATCTCGATGGGTCATCATCGATATTAGTGTCTCACTATATTAATGAATTGGGTTGTGAAGTTGATTTTGATGTTGAAACTCCAAAAGTTGCTGTATACTTACTTGCCCATTTTAATAAATTTCATGAATACCCTTTTCCGAAAGGTTCGATAATAGTTGACCCGTGGAGGAAATTTCACTCAGAAGATAACATAGTGATACACTATGGTAATACTCGACTGAATTAATTGATATAATTAAAAAATAAAAATGATAGAAAAGACAATAAATTTAGTTTACGAATCTTGGAATGGAGATGAACGTGTTATCAATGGAATGAGTTGTTTTAATCAATTCTTATTTTTTGATTCTAGAAATCTTTTCGAAACGCACATTATGGAACCAACAGATAGAAAAGATTGTAATGAACGTAAATTATCCTTAAAAGTTTGGAATCTTCATGATGTACAAAATAATCCTCATGAAAAATTTTTTTGTGTTGTGGGTAGTGCTTTTTTGTCATCTAAAATAATCAAAGAAAATGGGTGGAAATTTTTCTTGTTGGATTCAACTTTAGAAGTTATTAGACAAAACAAGAATTTAATCTTAATTATAACCATGGAGCATGAGCCTGCGTGTGATGCAGAAATTATGTGGACTAAGGAACTTTTAAGAGAAAATGGGATTTCCACAAATCAGTTTTATTATATCACCAATAACTCGATGAGTGATTATTTGAGCGAAAAATATGGTGTAAACGCAAAAAAAATCAATTTTATTGATTATTCATCAACATCTGCTCTTTTGGAAGTTTCAGACGTAAAATTTGTCAAAGAAAAGACAGGTAAATTTTTTATGTCAAGAAACAAAACCGCCAAACCTCACAGGTTAAATTTATTATTTCATCTAATGATTAATGATATACTACCTGAGGTAAATTATTCAAAGTTATTCACGTATCCATCTGACGATTTTATGCCATATTATTTATCGTTTGAAGAATCTGAAATATGGGAAATGAAAGATAAGATAAGTTTATTCAATGGGACAACCAAAGAAGATGATTATGAAAGTGGCAGAGGTTATTATGATTATAAAAATTTCGGGTTCAATAATTTTCTTGAAAATGGTCAATTCAAGTTACATTATCCAGAAATTAAAGAAAGTTATGAAAATTCATACGTGAATATAATTTCCGAAAGTGCTTATGAATCTCAAACTTTTTATCCTAATGTAGTACATACTACCGAAAAATCTTTTAGACCTTTTTACTATTATCAGATTCCATTAATTTTGGCGACACCAAATCACATAAAAAAGTTAAAGGAAAAATATGATTTTGATTTTTTTGACGATATTATTAATCATTCTTATGATAATGAATTGAATGATAAAAAAAGATTTTTGATGTTTATTGAAGAAATTAAAAGAATTAATAATAATAAAGAACACATAAAAAATTTTTACAAAAATAATCAAGATAGATTTGAATTGAATAAGAAAAAATTACTCGAAATTGCTTTAGATAAAACTGAAGACTTTGATTTATTTTGGAATTTAATATGAAAAAACTACATTTATTTGGGGATAGTTTTACGCAAGGACATTTACTTGATACAAATTTTCAAAGATATAAAGAGTGGAGAGAATTTAGGGGAGGTGATTTACCTTTATGTTGGGGAGATTTGTTATCGAATAAGCTTGGAATGAAAATGGTAAATTGTGCCGAGGCAGGTATGTCAAACACAGAAATATTTCAAACCTTGTGTCAACATTCCGATAAGTTTGAAAAAGGAGATATTGTAATTGTAAACTGGTCCTATCCGCAAAGATTCAGATGGGCATATTATCATGAGGACAAAAAGTTATATCAATGGAGAAGGTTAAGCACTAACCCTGAAAATGGAGAACATATTTCAGAATTAACTAGACAAGACATTGCAGTAAATAAAACTTTGCCACCATACATTGAAGAGGTGTATGAACAAGAAAAATTGATTAGAGAATATTCCAAATCCAAAGGGTTTAGATTGTTTTTTTGGTCCGCTGACATTGACATAATAAACAATCTATCTTCAGAAAAACTAAATAACGAATATTATTTACTTCATGACGAAATTGAAAAGATTCCTATGGATATTTTTGCTGGAGAAAATAATCATAGTTTTGTTAGGTCACATATGAGAAGGACAATATTTGATGTTTTTTTTAACTACAGAGGTACTACAATCTATGATGAAACTAATGGAGTTGTTAAAGATGGCCATTTGGGTGAACAGGGTCACTTAGTACAGTTTGAATTATTTTATAAATATATTACAAAAAATAACTTAATATGAGTAGAAAAACTTTATGGGTATTTGGGTGTAGTTTTACTGCTGAATATCATCCTGTAGACGATATAAATCACAGAAGCAATTATGACGATTATAAAGATTGGAGAGGTGGTAATTTACCGAAAGTTTGGCCAACTGTATTAGCGGAATTAATTGGATATGATGTAAAAAACTGTGGAGAAGGAGGTGCCGCTAATCAAACAATTTTTTGGAAATTTATTGAAGAACATAAAAATTTCAAAAAAGGGGATTTGGTAATTATTGGGTGGACATCCTTATTAAGATTTGTTGCATACAATGAAAGAGATGGTCACATGAACAATATTTTGCCATCATTTATTAACACTCAAGGGACTCATATTTTTTCTGACGATACCTTAATAGAAGTCTTCAATAATAGATCTCATCCAGTATGGAATCAGGAACTTTGGAGATGGATTTCTTTGATAAACACTTTTTGTAACCGAAGTGAAGTTAAAATACTTCATTGGAATTCAGATGATGCATTTTTTCATGAAGATTATATTGATAAAAATGAGTTACAGACTTTTATCAAAACTCCCGATGGTAGTTTAGATGTATTTGAATTTTCTAGAAGATTATATTCTGATGGCAAACATACCATGGAACATGAAACCTCTGGTGCTGTGATGGATTTACATAGCGGTGAAATTGGGCATTTATCACAAGCACGTTATTTTTATGAATTTATCAAAAACATAGATGGAATATTATGAGGTTGATATGTTTTGGGGACAGTTGGACTGCAGGACATGGTGTTGAAACTGACGTAAAATATAAAGAAGTTGCTCATCCCGAAAAGTTCATAACAAATCTAAGGAATCAAAATTCATGGCCAAGATGGGTCGCCCAAAAATTAGATTGTTTATATGTAAATTGTGGTGTGTGTGGATATGGTAATGAATATATCCTCAAAGAAATTGAACAATCATTTGACATGGGATTTATAGAATCCGATGACATTATTATTGTTATGTTTTCTTATCCATATAGATATACTGCGGACACCTATAATGTTATTGAGATATACAAAAAAATAGAAGACACCTTAAAAAATCATAAACATTTTTATTTTAATTCTTTTTATCCAACATTTCAAAATGAAGATTTTGATTTGAATGAATTACCGAGTTATTTTATTGAACCAAATCTCTGTTTGTCGACCCTTCTTGAGTTGTATGAGACTATAAATAATATTTCAGTTTGGGAGTATCAAAGTAAAAAGGTTTGGGACGACAGAGAAAATATGTTCAAAGGTGATTACCACCCTAACGAGTTAGGATATCGGATTATAGGGGATTATATTCACAACAAAATTCACAAATTTATATAATGGAACAATATGATTTATTATCAGAATATTTAACCAAATTTACTGAAAAAACTCAAGGGTTTCTTCCACAAGTAAAAAAAGATTCCATTTATAATTCTATCATTATTGAAAATAGAATAGTTATCAATTTCGAACAAATATTAAAAAATCACATTTATTTCTTGAATAAAAACAACAAAGATATCAAATGGGGATTACAGATTTTTCATAGTGAGGGTAATGAAAATTATATCAAAAGTATTGTTAAAGATTGGGATAATGTTGTATTAACTAAAATAGACATTGAAGACATTAACAAAGAAACTCATACAGAATTATTAAAGAGTATTAAATTTTGGGAACTGGTTGAGGGAGAAGTGATATTAAATTTCCAAATAGATTCTTTATTATTAAGAGAAAATATAGAAGAATTTTTAGATTATGAATTTATTGGCGCACCTTGGTCTAAACCTAAAGAGGGTAAGTTTGTTGGTAATGGAGGATTATCAATTAGAAAGAAAACAAAAACTATTGAGTACTTAAAAAAATATGAAAATGAAGAAGGTGTTTGGGAGGATATTTTTTTCGTAAAACACCTTGAAGACTATCAGTTACCTGATATTTTAACTGCCATGAAGTTCAGTGTTGAAGATATTTTTTACCCATATCCTGTAGGGGTACATAGACCAATCAAAATCCCACTTCCTTTACTGAAATTAATATTAGACAAGTCTTTGACTTCGATAGAATAAACTCTATTTTTATTAATATGGAAAATAATTATAAATGGCAACTGATAAATGATAACGTCAGCCAAGAAGACAGAAAGGTACTGTCAGATTTTATATTATCTAATCAAAGATTAACAAACGGGTCGAAAGTTAAAGAGTTCGAAAAAGTATGGAGTAATTGGTTAGGAGTTAAACATAGCACTATGTTAAACTCTGGTAATTCAGGAAATTTTGTTTCGATTGCAATTGTTAAAGAACTCAAAGGTGTTGGTGAAATTATTGTGCCTCCATTAGGGTGGGTATCGGATATTTCATCGGTAGTACAATTAGGTATGACACCTGTGTTTGTTGATATATCCTTGGATAATTTGGCAATAACTGCTGATAATATCAAAAAAGCGATAACTCCAAAAACAAAGGCAATTGTACTTGTACATTGTTTAGGGTTTAATGCGATTAATGAAGAGATTATTAAAATTGCAAAAGAAAATAAAATCTTATTGATTGAAGATTGTTGTGAGGCTCATGGGGCTACATATAACGGTCAAAAGGTGGGAACATTTGGGGACATTTCAATTTTTTCATATTATTTTGGTCACCATATCACAACAGTAGAAGGTGGTATGATTTGTACTAATAACGAACAAATTCATGAATATTCTAAGTTATTCAGATCACATGGAATGACACGAGAAGCATCGGAAGAAACCCAAAAATACTATCAAAAAAACTACACTGATTTGAATCCACTTTTTACTTTTGCAGTTGCAGGATTCAACATGAGGAGTACTGAAATCAATGCTGTTTTAGGTTTAGAACAAATGAAACGAATTGATTATAATGTTGAAAAACGTAAACATAACCTATCGGTTTGGCTTCAACATTTGGACAAAGGAAAATACTATACCGAATTTGATGTTGAGGGTAATAGTAGTTTTGCCTTACCACTGATTATGAAACCACAATATAAAGATAGATTTCATATCAACGATGATTTTAGCAGTGTTTGTGATATTCTACATTTGTCTGGAGTTGAATTTAGACTAGGTACTGCTGGTGGAGGTAATCAGGCAAACCAACCATATTTGGATAATTACCCATATAAAATATCGGGAGAATTAGATGTAGTAAATTATATACATAGTAACTCATTGTATATTGGTAATCACACAGATTTGACTGATGTGCAAATTATAAATTTAGTTAAAAGATTGAATGATGTTTAAGAATCAAAAAGTATTAGTAACAGGTGGGTCGGGAATGATTGGAAGACAACTTGTAAAAAAGTTATTAGATAGAGGTGCTCAAGTCACAATTGCGGATTTAACTGAGTCAGTAGACTTACCTGAGAATGTTGAGTTTGTTAAGACTGATTTAAGATTCTTTGATAATTGTTTGGACATTTGTAAAGGTAAAGATTATGTATTTCACTTGGCAGGTGTAAAAGGTTCTCCTTTGATGTGTATGACTCAGCCAGTTGATTTCATGGTTCCTATGTTGCAATTCAATACCAACATGACTCAGGCGGCATTTGAATCTGATGTTAAATGGTATTTGTTAACAAGTTCAGTGGGGGTATATGCACCATCTGAAATTTTTTATGAGGAAAGTGTATGGGGGTCATTTCCATCACCAAATGATATGTATGCAGGATGGGCAAAAAGAATCGGAGAATTACAGACCGAAACATA
>B570J14230_10000437_pt1 | contig 16479 bp, 18 predicted proteins | sample LakMenepilimnion_3_FD_14230 | JGI IMG/M metagenome (IMG submission 14230) | reverse complement strand
ACGGCCGAGGCCACCCAGCGAGTTAAAGATTCGCGCAACATAAGTGCTTGTGGGTCAAACCAACGACCTTCATAGAGCAAGCGACCTAAGCGACGGCCTTCGGCATGATAGTTAGCAATTGTGTCTTCGTTGTGAATCGCACTTATTAAGCGCTCATAAGCGATAAATAGCAGCGCCATTCCTGGTGCTTCGTAAATGCCGCGACTTTTAGCTTCAATAATTCGATTTTCAATCTGATCTGCCATACCTAAACCATGGCGACCACCAATTGCATTAGCTTCATTCATTAAAGCGACGACATCATCGATGCGCTTACCGTTAATGGCAATTGGGCGACCTTGGGCATATTCAATAGTCACATCTTCGGAATCGATTTTTACCGCAGGATCCCAGAACTTAACGCCCATAATTGGTTGTACTAATTCAATCGAGGAATCTAGGAGTTCGAGACTCTTAGCTTCGTGCGTTGCGCCCAAAATATTTGCATCAGTTGAATAAGCCTTTTCGGTGCTATCGCGATACGGCAAATTGTTGGCAACTAACCACTCGGACATTTCCTTGCGGCCACCAAGTTCGGTAACGAAATCAGTATCTAGCCAAGGCTTATAGATTTTTAGATTTGGATTAGCAAGCAGACCGTAGCGATAGAAGCGCTCAATGTCATTACCTTTATAGGTAGAACCATCGCCCCAAATTGAAACCGAATCTTGCAACATTGCGCGCACTAACAACGTGCCAGTAACTGCGCGGCCTAGTGGCGTGGTGTTGAAATATTGTTTTCCACCAGAGCGAATATGAAAAGCTCCGCAAGCAATTGCTGCCAAACCTTCTTCGACTAGCGCGGTCTTGCAATCAACTAGGCGTGAAATTTCAGCGCCATACTCTTTCGCACGATCTGGCACTGAATCAATATCCGGCTCGTCATATTGGCCAAGGTCTGCCGTATAGGTGCATGGAACCGCACCCTTTGCACGCATCCAGGCAACTGCCACTGAGGTATCGAGACCGCCCGAAAAGGCGATTCCGACTCGTTGGCCGACTGGAAGTGAGGCTAAGACTTTAGACATAGGTACATCCTAACTTAAGTGAATTGATCGATTCGTCTGTAATAATCGTTATGAATCTGAGATTAAGCACCTGCGTTACATTTCCGCCTTACTTTGATGGCGAAGTGGCCAAAAGTTAGGTTTATGCCATGACTCCGGCCAGCGCTACCGATAATAAATGGTGGCAAGAAGCCGTTATTTATCAGATCTACCCTCGCTCATTTTTTGATAGCAATGGCGATGGCGAAGGCGACCTGCCTGGCATCACACAAAAACTTCAATATGTAGCTGATCTTGGTGTCGATGCAATTTGGTTGAGCCCATTTTTTACTTCGCCCAATAGAGATGGTGGCTATGACGTTGCAGACCCACGCGACGTAGACCCTCGCTTTGGAAATTTAGCTGATGCAAAGTTAATGATTAATAAAGCTCATGAGCTGGGCTTAAAAGTTCTGGTAGATATTGTGCCAAATCATTTTTCTTCAGAGCACGAATGGTTTAAGGCCGCAGTAAATGCCGCTCCAGGTTCTAAAGAACGTGCGCGTTTTCATTTCTATGATGCCAAAGCAGATGGAACTCCCCCAAATAACTGGATCTCACTCTTTGGTGGCCCAGCCTGGACCCAAGTTGCCGATGGTCAGTACTACTTGCATCTCTTTGATTCTTCACAACCTGATTTAAATTGGGAAAATCCGGAAGTTGATGCAGACTTCAAGGAAACCATTTCATTCTGGGTAAAGATGGGCGCTGATGGCTTTCGTATTGATGTTGCGCACGGATTAGTCAAAGAAAATATCCTCACCGACCACCATGACCCGAAAGGGCTATCTGAGGCACTTCGGATAGATGTTGATATGGAAATTGAAAAGCGTGAAGCATTGCTTGCATCGGTGCCATTTTTTGATCGAGCAGGTGTTCATGAGATTTACCGCTCTTGGCGTAAACACTTTGATTCATTTGGTAAACCAATTATGGCCGTTGCCGAGGCTTGGGTTCATCCGCCAGTCAATGGCGTTGCTTATGTTCGCCCAGATGAACTGCATCAAGTTTTTAACTTCGATTTATTGATTGCACCCTTTGAAGCCAAGACTCTATTTAGATTGATTAACAACACGATCGAGATGCTAAAGAGCGTTGATGCATATCCGACTTGGGCGATTAGTAATCATGATTCGCCACGCGTTGCCTCTCGTGTAGGTGCCGAAGAAGCACGCGCATTGGCGCTTTTCCTTTTTGCTTTGCCTGGTTCATGTTATGTATATAACGGTCAAGAACTAGGTCTGCCTGATGCTGAATTAGCCGATAGCGATCGACAAGATCCATCATTTCTGCGCACCAACGGTGAAACCAAAGGTCGCGATGGTGCTCGAGTACCGATGCCTTGGTCTGGCCAAGAAAGTCCATTTGGTTTTTCAGCTGGAAAACCATGGCTGCCACTTCCAGCGAGTTGGAAGAATTTAACTGTTGAGTCTCAAGTTAGCGATAGCCAAAGTTCGCTTTCGCTCTACCGCGACGCACTTTCCCAGCGAGCTAAACTTTTAGGTGGCAGCAATGGCTTCACTTGGGATACCAGCAGAATTGACGAAGGCGTACTTGGATTTTCGCGCAACGGGGCTCAGGTTTACTTAAATACGGGCGATCAATCCATAACGCTGCCGGCGCGTGAATTAATTCTTTCGTCTGACGGTTCTAAAACCTGTGAAAATGGTGAGTTGGAACTCAAAAAGGGGCGCGCCGTCTGGTTCACGTTATAAGAATTACCAGCAATCTGTAAGGTTGCGCCATGGAATCGTCTACGACTTGGTTTGTAACAATTGGCATCCTTTCAGCAGTTATTGCCTTCGACTTAATAATCGCAATTCTGCGTAGAAATCAGGAGACCACTACAACTGAAGCTGCAATCTGGACTGTCATCTATGTGTCCGCCGCAATTGCCTTTGGTTACTTCATGCCTAACTGGACCCCAAGTGAGACAGCTCAAAAGGAGTTCTTCGCAGGTTGGCTAACCGAGTACGCACTTTCCGTTGACAACATCTTTGTATTTGTAATTATTTTAAGTCGCCTGCAGATTGATAAAACCAAACAACAGTTAGTGCTTCTGTTGGGAATCATTATTGCTCTGGTATTGCGTGGCATCTTTATCGCAGCCGGAACTGCAATTATTACTCGCTTCTCAAGTGCTTTCTTCTTATTCGGAGCATTCTTGATCTATACCGCTTATCGATTGTTAATTGAAAAAGAAGATGATGAAGTAACCCCGGATGACAGCAAGATTGTGAAATTCTTGCGAGCAAAAGGCGCTTCAACTTTTACGATTGCGCTGCTTACTCTGGGCCTAACAGACTTAGTTTTCGCACTTGACTCAATTCCGGCAATCTTCGGAATCACTAAAGACCCTTACATTGTGGCAACTGCCAATATCTTTGCGCTTATGGGTTTACGTCAACTCTATTTCTTATTACAAGGACTGCTATCAAGATTAGTTTTTCTCTCAAAAGGACTCTCAATTATCTTGGCATTTATTGGCGTCAAAATGTTCTTCGAAGCTTTCCACGGTATCGGAATTCACGAGATTGCCGGCATTGAATTGCCTCACGTTTCGATCGAGCTCAGCCTGGGCATAATTGTTGGAACCTTATTGATTACCGCAGTAGCAAGCCTCACCGCTACCCGTAAAGATGGTTCAGAGATTATTTAAATCAATTGCCCGATCTCGTAAAGTGTCTCGACCGTGCTCTTTGGCGCGTTCATGCGCTTTGCGGATTTGAAGTTCGAAGCTGGCAATAGCTTTATCAAAGGCTGCTACACCATTAAATTCAGCAGCTTCGGCGCGCAATAGGGGGCCAGCGCCTCTAGAAGTAATAACCACTTTATGATCGTGTTTTCCTTGATGGGGGTTTTTCTCTTCGATAACTTCAACTTCGACTCGATCAATTTTAACGTTAAATCTTGCTAACGCTTTAAGTTTCTCATGAACAATCCCTTTGAAATCTTCGGCAACCTGGGCATTTCTCAAATGAATGATAATTTCCATGTACCTACTGTGGCACTAAGTCGTGCACAATGGAAGTACTAAAGCGGTAGCGCGAATGTGGCGAGAGTTAACCCTAAGGCTAGCAAAACTGACTGCGCCAGAATTGTTAGCGCAGTTTTACGATCTGCTTTCTTAGCCACAGGATCTGAGACTCGAGAGATCTGCCCCAGCTTGCCAAAGTTGAAAGTTCCCATAAATCCATAAGCCAGACAAAATTTCTTGCGCGATTGAATAAATCCAATAGCGAAAACCATTAGTGGAAAGAAAAGTGAAATGCGGGCACTGCGTGCGGCATCAGTATTTAGTAACCCAACCAAAGATGTCGCTGAGATTACTGCTCCGGCGAGTGCGACAACTTGGCGGCGGCGAACTTCGCCATTGCCAATGTTGCAACTACCAGCGATATATTCCTGGCTCAATTAAGCGACTTCAGATTCTTCTTCATCGATCCAGGCATCAACTTTCGTCTCATCTTGCTTGTCTACCCACGAGAGAAATGAGCCAATGGCGCGAAAAGCCAATAGAGCTACGCCGACTACTCCGACGAATCGCTTAATTGCTTTTAACATGAGTTAAAAATACTCCTATTGGTTAAATTTTGTCTAATGAAGCTGTGATGTCATCCCATAAATCATCGACATCTTCGCAGCCGACTGAGAATCGGATTAAAGACTCTGAGATTTTGTGGCTTTCAGTCGCCCAGCGGCGGCGGCGTTCCCACATAGATTCAATCCCGCCGAGGCTAGTTGTGTTGGTAATGATCGTTGCGCTCTGGGTAACTAGATCTGTACCAGCAGCATCACAGGTCAATTCAAATGAAATCATGCCGCCGAAGCCTGGGTAGCGAACTTTGCTTACCTTGGTATGGCCAGCTAAACGTTTAGCGAGTTCTTTGGCGTTGGCTTCAGCTGCTCTAAATCGCAATGGAAAAGTACGGATTCCGCGCAGGGCCAACCAAACTTCGAAGGGGCCAGGAATCGCGCCACTTAACTTACGAACATCACCCAATCGCTTAAGCAGAGCCGGATCATTGGTGGAAACTGAACCCAAAATAACATCGCTATGACCCGCAAAGTACTTTGTCACTGAGTGCATTACAAAATCTGCGCCGAATTCAAGTGGCTTCTGAGTTAATGGTGTGGCCAGGGTGTTATCTACCGCGACTCCAACGCCTAACTTTTTTGCACCAGCAATGATTGCTTTTAAGTCCACGTGTTCTAGGGCTGGATTAGTCGGTGATTCGAGCCAAAGAAGCGCTGCCCCTTTTGCGGCTTCTAAGACTGCAGCGGTGTTTGTTGCTTCAACAAAGCGAACCTCAAGTCGGCCGCTTTCGTGATAACCCTTAAGTAGCGCAGCGATGCCTTGATAACCTTCATCGGAAAGAACAACTGGTGCGCCAATTGGAAGTAAATTAAATATCGCACTCCCTGCGGCTTGCCCTGATGCAAAAACTAAAGTGTCGCCACCTTCAAGAGCACTGATTGCACTTTCTAGCGCAGTCCAAGTTTCATTTCCGTAGCGACCATAACCAATTGGGCCGCCGGCATGAAAAGTTGAGTTAAGCGCGATAGGCGTATTTAGTTCACCATCTGGTTCGGGAACTGGGCGACCAGCGCTAATCGCAAGTGTTTCTGGCTTTAACTTTTTATCAGAACTCATAGCTGAAAGCCTATTACTTTTTTACTTTCCAAGAACGGCCATTGCCGCATTATGGCCAGGGATTCCGCTCACTCCCCCGCCTCGTTGCGCACCTGCGCCACAAATAAAGATTCGGGGATCATCAGTTTCGACGCCCCAGCGCCGGCTGTCGCCATCTTCGCGAAACGGAAAAGTTAGGTCTTTATGGAAAATATTTCCCCGTGGCAAGGAGATCGCATCTTCTAAATCCAACGGTGTCTTGGCTTCAATGCATGGCGAACCATCACTATTGCGAGCGATAATTTCAGAGATCGGGTCAACTAAATACTTATCTAATTCGGCGATGAAGCCAGCTAAAGCCGTGGCCTTGGTGGCCTCGTTATTAGCATCGAAAAGTTCAGCTGGCGTGTGTAAGCCAAAGAGGGTCAAGGTTTGATAACCAGCAGCTTGTAGCTCGGGGCTTAAAATTGATGGGTCGGACAAAGTATGGCAATACATTTCAGATGGGAAACAAGTAGGCAATTTTCCGGCCTTGCTCTCTTGGTAAGAAGTTTCGAGCTGAGAGTATTTCTCGCTGATATGAAAAGTTCCGGCAAATGCTAACTCAGGTGCGATGCCACTTTTTAGCCTTGGCATTTTCTTTAATAACATATTAATTTTGAATTGCGCACCCGACAAACTTGCGGGTTGAGCTTTGCCACGTAGCTCAGCTAGAACCTGTGGAGCTGCGTTAGAGAGTAAATGGCTGGCGACAAATTGATCGCCGTTTTCAATTGTTGCAGTTACTGCATCTGAGTTGCTCTCGATAGCAGTCACTTTGCAGTTCGTGTAAATCTCAACTCCGGCTGCTCGAGCAACTCGTTCTAGCTCATTGACTAGCGCCCCCATGCCACCTTTAGGAACTTTCCATTCGCCAGTGCCGTTGCCAATCAGGTGATAGAGAAAGCAAATATTGGCCAATAGATCATCTGCTGATACATGTGTGCCGATCAGCGCATCAGTTAATACGACGCCTTTAACTAGATCACTCTTGAATCGAGCGTTAATAACTTCGCCGATTGGCTGCTCAATTAAGTAATCCCAAATTTCTGGTAAATCAATTGCCGCCTTTAGTTCATTGCGATTTTTTAAAGGCTGCAACATGTATGGCGCAATGCGTTCGGCGAACTCTGCTACTTCACCATAGAACTGTTGCCAAGCTTGCGCATCTGCAACGCCATCTGGAATCGAGGCGAATGAATCTGCTGTGGCTTGATCCCATTGGCGCGAGATGTAAAGCCCAGCCCCATTTAAATCGGGGGTATATGAGGAAACTTTACGAGGCACGGTTGCAAAATTAAGCCCTAAATCGCTAACAATTTGATCAGGCAATAACGCAACTAAATACGAGTAGCGCGACAAGCGCGCATCAAATTCTGGAAACGCTCTGACACTGGCAGTTGCGCCACCAATCTCATCGTTTGCTTCAAGAATTACCACTGATTTGCCGGCTTTAGCTAAGTAAGTTGCGGCTACTAAACCGTTATGGCCACCGCCAATTATCACGACATCTTTGGTAACTGTGGTCATAACTATGCCTCAAGTCGTTTTGTGGAATTACGTACAACCAGCGTAGTTGGTAGAACCAATGATGGCACTTCGGCGCTTGGTTTGCGTAGACGTTCCATGATTGACCAAGCCGCCATTTCGCCCATTAACTGCACTGGCTGTTCAATGGTAGTTAGGTCGGAATATTCGGCCATCTCGTGACCATCAAAACCAATTATCGAAATGTCATCAGGAACACTTAGGCCGTGACGACGGGCTGCTTGCATTGCACCAAATGCCATTTCATCTGACTCGCAGAAGATTGCAGTTGGGCGATTAGGTCTGGCCAATAAGTCATCCATCGCACGTGAGGCAGTGTTCATCGTAAAGTCACCATGCACTTCACGCGAAGGCACCCATTCCAGGCCGTTCTCAGCTAGAACTTGTAAGAATCCGCGTCGACGATCTTGCGGCACCGAAAAATTAAATGGGTCATCTGGACGACCAGACATTAAACCAATTTGTTTATGGCCTTGATTAACTAAGTGTTGTGTTGCAGTTCGGGCTCCAGCAACATCATCAATCTTGATACTTGCGCAATCTTTATGTGCCATACCAACAAGTGCGATTGGAATTCCTAAACTGAGCATTGAAGCAAATTCTTCTTCAGTTGGTGGCAAGCTAATTACAATTAGCGCATCAACGCGACCTTTCAGCAATTGATGCTGGAATAAGCGTTCGCGTCCTTTCATCTGGCTGAAGTTATAAAGCAAAAGATCTAGGCCAGCTTCGCGGAGTGCTTGTTCGGCGCCGTTAATCACTTGGGCGAAATACCAACGCGAAATATATGGAGCAACTACGCCGACGCTATTGGTGCGGCCAGGTCGAATTCGATCGCCATCGCCTGTTAATGAGTAGTTTAATTTGGCAGCTGCGGCTTCAATTTTTGCTCGCGTTTGCGGATTAACGTGCTCTAGACCACGAAGTGCGCGCGAGACAGTTGCAGTTGAAACTCCAGCTTCTGCTGCAACTTCCTTAATGCCTGCCATCTTCGCCCCAAGTCCGCTAAATATTTCTGCAAGAAACTGTAAATTTCTGCAACAATTGCAAAAAATATGCCTAATGGATCAAAAAAGCAATAGTTTTCTGGAAACAAGGGGTACTTTAGAGTTATGAGCAATCAAATTCAGACAATTATCCAAGTTGAGCTCGAAGATCGTAATCGTTTAACCGCGTTCTTCCGATTGATAATCGTGCTCCCGGTAGCGATCTATTTCAGCGCATTTGCCGTTGAATCAATTGCCTCAGATAACTGGAGCTACAGCTTGGGCGGCCTAATCATTGTGCCAACTTTATTGGCTCTAGTCTTTCGCGGTATTTACCCAAGTTATGCGCTCTCATTTAACCATGCGCTAATTTCACTTGAAACTCGCGTCAACGCTTATGTATTGCTACTAACTGATGACTATCCATCAATCGAAGAGAATGACATTGTCACAATTACTTTTCCTGAGGTCGGCAACGGTTCGCAACTAAGTCGAGTTAAGCCGATCTTTAAGTGGATCTTAGCTATTCCACTTTATGTAATGGGAATTATCTACTTAATTTATGGATTGTTCTTGACTGTTTTTGCTTGGTTCTCAATTTTGTTCAGCGGCAAGTATCCAGTTTGGTGCGCCGATGCGATGGTGGGAATTTTAGCTTTCTACAATCGAGTTTACGGTTATGCATTTATTTTAGTAACTGACGAATACCCATCTTTCTCCCTTTAATCTATGGCGGTCCACTCTGCGCAAAAGATGCGACGTATCGTTGCTGAAGTTGCCGAGATGGATCGCAAGTTTGAACCACTAATAGCACGTCGCCCTCTTTGCACAATTGGTCGAAGTGCGCCAACAGAGACACATTTTGAATCCTTGGTCAGTTCAGTGATCTCTCAACAACTAGCGGTAAAGGCTGCCGAAACAATTCATGGTCGCTTAGTTGATCTTTGCAATGGCACGATTAGCGCCAAAAAAATCATCAAACTCGATGACGCTGCACTTCGAGAGATTGGTGTTTCTGGCGCAAAAACTCGCACATTAAAGGGCTTAGCTGGGGCGGTTGCTGATAAATCAATTCCCATCGATACCATTGATGAAATCCATGATGATCAAGAGATTTATGAGAACTTAACATCGCTTTGGGGCATTGGGCGCTGGACCGTTGAGATGTTTATGATCTTTCAACTAGGGCGTTTAAATGTTTGGCCCACTGGAGATTTAGCGGTGCGCCGGGGTTGGGACATAATCCATAAAAATAAAGAAGAAACTCTGGCTAAAGCTTTAGATTTAAAGGGTGAGAAGTTACATCCATACCGAAGTGTTGTTGCCTGGTATTGCTATCAAGCAGTGCATGAAAGCCGCGGGCTGGATTACTAAATATCCTCAAGGATTAATGAGACTGAGTTAATGCACCAGCGCTGATCAGTTGGCACGTCATAGCCTTCACCTTCGAAAACATGGCCCAAGTGCGAGCCGCAAGCAGCACAGCGCACTTCGGTGCGAACTCTTGGCGCAAGCGAGCGATCTTCAATTAATTCGACTGCATCATCAGCTGATGGTGCATAAAAAGATGGCCAGCCACAACCTGAATGAAATTTAGTTTCGCTGCGGAACAACTCTGCTGCACAAGCTTTGCACTTGTAAATACCGATTTTATCTGAGTCGGTATATTCACCAGTAAATGGTCGTTCAGTTGCTGCGTTACGCAGAACTTCATATGAAAGCGGATCAAGCTTTGCTTTTAGCTCAGCTTCATTTATTTTTACTGGATAATTATTTTCACTCATTAGAGCACTACTCCAACTGGAAAAGCGACGCCTGTGCTGGAATGACAGTCATAACCATTTGGATTCTTCTTTAAATACTTCTGGTGGTACTCCTCGGCAAGGAAATATTCCACGCCATCAGCACTCAGAATTTCAGTCACGATTGGATCTAATCCGGACTTAGTCAAAACATCCTGATAAAGATCGCGAGACTTAATCGCCTGATTCATTTGCTCAGTTGTGGTTACATAAATCGAGCTGCGATATTGAGTTCCGATATCGCCGCCTTGTTGATTCAGCGAAGTTGGATCATGCATTGTCCAGAACTCTTCTAGCAAGCGTTGATATGAAATCGCTTCATCATCGAATAAAACATGCACCATTTCGGCATGACCAGTCACGCCAGTGCAGACTTGCTCGTAACTTGGATTTGGTCGATTACCGCCCATATAACCAACGCTGGTTTCAATAACTCCGGTTAACTGCCAGAAACGACGCTCTGCGCCCCAAAAACAGCCAGTTGCAAAGTATGCGCTCTGATTCATGGCGATATTCTGGCAGGTAGCTCGCGAAAATGTCATTCGAGATCACGTGCGATGAATATTTCCCAGCAATAATTAACATCTGCGCTACTGATAACCTTGCCATTAGCGCCCCCGTAGCTCAGGGGATAGAGCACCGCCCTCCGGAGGCGGGTGCACAGGTTCGAATCCTGTCGGGGGCACTGTTAATTGATGAAGAGTTAATTTCAAGCGAGATAAATCACGCGTAATTGGGAAATCCCCTGCGTTATGTCCTTGTAATACTGGTGCTGGCACGGGAGAATAAGCACCTTACGACATCAAGATCGTAGCAAGATCAAATTACTTAATTGGTACGGAACTGGCTTCTGTACGCGAGATTTCAGGGATAGGTGGTGTTCTTATGGATTGGCGTCATCAATCTGCTTGCCGCGATGAAGATCCAGAGCTTTTCTTCCCCGTCGGAAACACTGGCCCTGCCATTACCCAGATCGAAGAAGCAAAAAAGGTTTGTAACCGCTGCATAGTTAAAGATGCCTGCTTGGCTTGGGCACTTGAGAGCGGACAAGATGCTGGCGTCTGGGGCGGTTTATCAGAAGATGAACGTCGCGCACTTAAGCGTCGTGCGGCACGTAACCGTGCCCGTCTGCAAGAACAACAAAACCAGTTCTAAAGCGGGAATTCCAAGGTTGCTTGGGTTCCGGACTCACCTGAAGTTAATTTAATCTGACCACGCAATTCATTCTCGGTCAAAGTTCTAACAATTTGTAACCCTAAATTAGATGAGTTAACTAAATCAAAATCACTTGGTAACCCAGCACCATCATCGCTGACTGTTACTTTAGCGCTACTTTCAAAACGTTCGCAGTGAATTACTAAATTGCTTCCTCGATTGGCTAATCCATGTTCGAGGGCGTTATGTATTAACTCCGTGACGATAAGGGCAAGTGGTGTGGCAATACGTGGATCAATCTCAGCCAATGAGCCGCTTCGTCTAATGTTGATTTCACTCATTCGAGGGCTTAAGTCGGCTGCGTGAATTACTAAATTATCTAGTACCTGATCGAATGCGACCTTCGCATCGGCGCTATTTGAAAGCGTTTCGTGAACTAGCGCGATTGAGGCGATACGGCGCACGGCTTCTTCAAGTGCGGCACTTGCCTGCGGTTCTGCAATACGCCGTGCTTGTAATCGCAAAAGTGCTGAAACCGTCTGCAAATTATTCTTCACGCGGTGGTGAACCTCGCGAATCGTGGCATCTTTAGTTACTAGCTCACGTTCGCGACGACGTAGCTCAGTCACATTGTGCAACAAAACAATGGCGCCAATACGATCGCCGCCTTGCAACAAAGGCATGACCATCAAATCAATTGTGGCTCCTTGATTCTCAATTTCAACACGGCGTAGAGATTTACCACTTAGCGAAGTACTGATTCCTTCATGATGTGATTCATTTCGCTGCATCGATACTTGGGTTGCAACTTCACCGAGATTAAAACTTTCTAAGTCATTACCCCAACCCATTCGGTTAAAGGCAGATCTAGCATTTGGGCTCGCGTAAGTAATTACGCCATTTAAATCAAGACGAATTAGACCATCGCCAACGCGAGCTGATGGGTCGAAAATCGAAGATGCATCGTGATACGGATAAGTGCCCTCAACCACCATTCGGTAAAGATTGTTTGCGATCTCGCGATAGTTCAGCTCTAATCGGCTNGGTGAGCGCATTAACTCAGCATTTCGGTGGCGTGAAATAACTGCTATTACTTGACCTTCATGAATTACTGGAATCGTCTCTTCTTTAATCAGTAAGTCNCCGACTAANTCTGGTTCAGAATCTCGCACGATATCTGCACTAGATAGCGCCTCATCTAAACGCGGCCGCTCGCCCCAACTTACTTCGTTACCAATTAAGTCATTGGCAAATACTGTTGCCGAAGTAGTAGGACGGATATGTGCAATTGCCACGTATCCGGTTGGCCAAGAAGTTGCATCGAAGCGCAGTGGTACCCAAAGAACTAAGTCTGCGAAAGAGAGATCTGTGAGCAATTGCCAGTCAGCGATGAGTTCTTGTAACCGATAAATTTGTGAGGCAGTTAGCGTGCTGCGACCTTTAAGAAGAGTTTCGATGCGGTTCATTTAAGACACTTGCCAATTAGGTAGCTGTATTGCAATCTCTTGTGCGGCATACCAAGTCAGTTCGCCATCATCGGCTTTGGCATCTCCAACAAATAAGCAGTCGGCCTGACTAAATTTAATCGGTGATGTGAGACTAACTTCAACCTCTGATTCGTCTCCCATTTGTGCAGCCTCTAGATCCACTGCAAGTGCAAATGAAAACTTCGCCGAATCACCTTGATATGAAATGGAATCTTCAGCTGCTAATAACGAGAGAATGTATTCTGATTCTTCTTCACCCAGTTCTGGATTCATAGTTTTAAATTCAGTGGTGGGAACAAAGGCGGTATCTAATGAAATTTGGCCATCTTCTAATAGTTGAGCCAACTCATCAGGAGTTAAAGCCAAGTATCCGCGCATGGGATAACTCTATTGGAAGGATTGCTGCATTCTGAAACTAGACCTCGCTCGCAATCTTGCAGATCGCCTTACGCAACATCGATTTGGGGCTTGCTTCGCTTAGCGCCGAACTACTAGTAGCCGCTGCTGCTACTGCCCGATTATCTCTAGGCAGCGTCAATCGGTTAATTGGGTTTAACTGATCTATCTGTTCTGCTAAATCATGAGCTCCGTGATCATTACGACGACGAGGCACTTCCAAATTGGCCACAAATTGCAATTTTGCCTTTATCTTATTCTTCGATAACTCTTGAATTAACCTGGCTAATCTAAAGCGGCCAACCTCATCTGGCCTTGAATTTATCCAGATTTCATCACAATTATCGCTACTCCAAATTAAGCATTGCGAGTTCCAGCGTCGATCTGTTAATTTGATTGCGAAGTTAGAAATTGAGCCAAGATCGATAACGATCAGATCAAAATTTGTATAAGCAGCCGTCATGAAATTAGCAAAGGTGGCACTCTTGCTTTCAGTTAATTCATATGCCCAGAGAAGTTGTGAGATTAATCTTGGGTTTTGATCACCCCGCAAGTTACGTAACTCCAAGGCTATCGAGATAGTGGGCTCAATCGAATTGCCATCAATTAATAGGGTTCGCTTTTCTAGCAAACTAGATTCCATTGCCAGATTAATAGCCAGAGTTGTAGCGCCTGTAGCAGAACCAGCAGATGCAATCGCAATTACTTTTGCGCCAGCTAGATTGCGCACCTTTTGACTAGAAATAAGCGGTTCGCGAAATTCGCGGCGCAGGACAGCGCGAATCTGAGAAACTAGTTCTGCTGGGTCCGTGGGTCTTGGTGTGAGTGAACCAAACTGCGTGATCTCAGCTTCTGTGCCATAGCCAATTGTGTGGCGAACTTCAGTTCGCAAAGTTGCCAGAGCTTCATCACTAAAGCCGGGAAGATCTGGGGCATAAATGAGAATTGAATTCTTTGCAGTCTCTCGATTTAGTTTAAGGAATGCTTGCAAGGCAGCTACATCTACGGCTCTAGCCACTATGTCCCAACCTTGAGAGTGCAAATTGCTCGATACAAAACTCTCAAAATTGCTATCCGAGATAGCCGTAATGACTGTGTAACTACTGCTTTCAACCATTTAGTTTCACCACCACTAATCGACCGTAGGTGGTAGCTCTGAGGACATCCGAAATTTCTTCACGCCCGATTGCAATCGTGATGGCAGCTTCTGAGCCGAAGTTGGAATTTTTGCGCTCAATCGAACCCAAATAGATATCACTTAACACGACTTCCGGCTCTGATGGAAAAGCACCTGCCTCGGCATCTTCCAGAAGATAAATACTTATGCGATCGCCAGCAAGAACATTAGTTGGGATATCAATTGCTCTAATGGTCAATGAAACTTCGGCACTATTTATGGTCTCATTCTGCGTACTAATAGATTGAGTTGCAATTAGAGAAGTGCGCTGAATTCGATTGATAACAATGCTGCCAACTGGATTCATATCTGCTGCAACATAGTTATTAGATATGGCTGAGATGTTCACTTGGACTTTTGAGATATCAGTCGCGGCAATCTGTTGCCCAGGAGTGAGTTCGCGATTAGCAATCCAAAAGCTTTGTTTTTGATTAGAGATGACCGAAATTAGAACGCTAGAGAGAAGCGATGCAACAAGTAAGGCTGCAGCTATCAGTACCCGACCTTGAATTTTTGATTTATTAGTAGACATGAAAGGCATCTAACGGTGCCAACGGACATTTCTAATTGAGCTATCCACAGTCATTCTTTCGGATGAGGGTTAGTCATCCGTTGGAATGATCTGCCTTGGCTGGTCAGCGGAAATTCTCTCCTTATGACAACTATCGATCTTTCGGTTGAGCCGATTTTCCAAACAATTACGCTTTCGCAAATTTCTAGTAACCAAGACGAGATTCCCGGCCACCCAGTACTCGACTTGTTTCGCTCCCCTGTGCCTGATCCAGTGCCGCAAAAAGCTAAGTTGTACTTAGTTCCAACTTCATATGGCGATGAATATGATCCGGACTTTGCGCCAATGCCAACTTCTGCCAGTGAGCTGCCGGAAATAAGCGCGTGGGCCCTGAAGTATGGCGTTAGCGCACTGGAAATTTGGGCGGGCAAAAGACCTGCAGCTCAATTAGCCAGATGGACCCATAGAAACATTTACGGCAAGTTAGTTTCAGATACTGGTTCAGTTAAAGAGATTGGTCGAATAAGAAAGCTGCATGTCAATCAGCCCTTAGATGGCATCGCGGAATCTGTATTAACTGTTAGGTATGGCGATCGTTTGCGATCACTAGTGATGCGGTTTGAAGGGATCGATCAGAAATGGTTATGTACCGAATTATTTCTGATCTAGTTTATGCAAGCGAAAAGATTAAGCGCCACCGTGGCAACGCTTGTACTTCTTTCCAGAACCACATGGGCATGGCGCATTGCGTGAAACATCATTCTTGGTGACATTGCCGTTTTCATCAGCTGCGCTGTATTGCAACCCAATTGGTGAAACTGGCTTAGCTTCAATGCCCTTTGCTTGGACTTCTGATGATTCGACAGTTACTTCGACATTAAATAGGAAGCCAGCAATTTCTTCCTTGATTCCATCCATCATGGCGGCAAATAGTTCGTAGCCTTCGCGCTGATATTCAACCAGCGGATCACGTTGAGCCATCGCACGCAGACCAATACCTTCTTGCAAATAATCCATCTCGTAGAGATGTTCGCGCCATTTGCGATCTAGAACCGAGAGCAGAACTTTTCGTTCAAGTTCGCGGGTAACTTCAGTGCTCAAGGCACTTTCGCGATCTGAATAAGCCTTTGCTAAATCTTCTAGTACGCGATGCTTCAGTAGTTCGGCATCTAGCCCCGCGCGACCGCCAAGTTCGGCATCAAGATCAGCTGGTTGGAACGAGATTGGATAAATGACTTTGAGGTGGCCCCAAAGAGTCTCGAGATCCCATTCTTCAGCGTAGCCATCGGCAGTTGCCGCGTCGACATAGGCTGCCAAAGTATCTTGCATGAATTCAATAACTTGGTCCTTTAGATCTTTTCCTTCTAGAACTAAGCGACGCTCACCATAAATAACTTCGCGCTGACGATTCATGACATCGTCATATTTCAAAACATTCTTACGGATTTCAAAGTTCTGTGCTTCAACTTGAGTCTGAGCCGAACGAATCGCATTGCTGACCATCTTGGATTCGATTGGTTCATCTTCTGGAATTCCGGCTGCCGAAAGAACTCGCTCTACGATGCCCGAATTAAAACGGCGCATTAAGTCATCTTGCAGCGAGAGATAGAAACGTGATTCACCTGGGTCGCCTTGACGACCAGAACGCCCACGTAACTGG
>B570J14230_10000434_pt1 | contig 16536 bp, 13 predicted proteins | sample LakMenepilimnion_3_FD_14230 | JGI IMG/M metagenome (IMG submission 14230) | reverse complement strand
AGCTTGGCTGCATAATGAACCGATGCGCGACATGTTTAGCGTCGCAGTTACTGGCACTAATGGCAAGACCACGGTAACAACGCTGCTCCATCAAATTGCGATGGCCGCGAGCCGGCAAAGTGGCTTAGTCGGAACCGTTGAAACTCGAATCGGCGATGAGGTGGTTGCAGCACTACGCACCACCCCTGAAGCTCCAGAGCTGCAATCTTTAGCTGCGGTAATGCGCGAGCGTCATATGCGTAATCTGTTTATGGAAGTTTCTAGCCATGCAGTTTCCTTAAATCGAATTGGCGGCGCTCACTTTGATATCGCAGCCTTTACTAATTTATCCCAAGATCACTTGGACTTTCACGGGGATATGGACTCTTACTTTGCAGCTAAAGCGGCTCTCTTTACCCATAAATATGCTGATTCTGCCTTTATAAATATCGACTCTGCTTGGTCGAAAAAGTTACTCGAAATTCAAGAGTTGCCGGTAACAAAGATCTCGCGCAGTGTTAAGTCAGCTGATTGGTATTTCGAACGAATTGAAACTGGCGTGCACAGTACCGTGATCGCGATTAGGGGTAATGGCGGAATATTGATTGAGACCACCACTAAGTTAGTGGGCGACTTTAACTTAGATAATTTATTAATGGCGGTAGCGATAAGCGTGGCAAGCGGTATAGACCCAATCGATATCGCAGCAATTACTCCGAAACTAGTGGGCGCAGAAGGTCGACTTGAGAAAATAGATTTGGGGCAATCCTTTAGTGCTCTAGTTGATTATGCGCACTCACCAGATTCAGTAACGCGAGTTTTAGCAGCGCTCCGTGAAAGCACTGCTGGCAAAATCATTGCAGTCTTAGGTTGTGGCGGTGATCGCGACAAGAGCAAACGTCCATTGATGGGTGCCGCGTTGTTAGCTGGTTCAGATGTTGCAGTATTTACTAGCGACAATCCACGAAGTGAGGATCCTGCTCAAATCGTAAAAGAGATGGTCTCTGGTTTAACTCTGCCAGCCAGTGCTGTAATTGAGCTTGATCGTAAGCAGGCAATCCGAATCGCAGTGGCCGCTGCAAAGCCTGGTGATGTAGTCGTGCTTCTTGGAAAAGGACATGAGCCTGGGCAAGAAATCGCTGGCATTAAACATAGCTTTGATGATCGCTTAGAACTAGCTGCTGCGATTGAGGCAGCGTCATGATCAAGTTATCAGCCCGCGAAATTTCCCTAATCGTAAATGGCACTCTTCATGGTGATGAAAACATTATGGTCACACAAGCGCCAGTGTTCGACTCTCGCCAAGCTAAAGCTGGATCTCTATTTCTAGCGCTAGTTGGCGAAAATTCCGATGGGCACAACTACTGTTCTGATGCTTTCGCAAATGGTGCCGTATTGGCTCTAACCACCAAAGTAGTTGCAGGGCCATGTGTAGTTGTAGCTGATGTGATGCAGGCGATTGCCGACCTAGCCAAATTTGTGCGAGTGCAGCTAAATGATTTAACCGTAATCGGAATCACTGGCTCACAAGGAAAAACCACGACTAAGGATTTACTTAACTACATTCTTTCCTCAGTTGGCGAGACCATCGCACCAAAGGGTTCCTTCAACAATGAATTGGGTGTGCCGTTAACAATTTTGGAATGTAACGAGAAAACCAAATTCTGTATCCTCGAGATGGGCGCTCGTCATATTGGGGACATCTCAGTATTGTGCGAAATTGCTAAACCTAAAATTGGCGCAGTTCTTAAAGTTGGCAACGCTCATATTGGTGAGTTTGGTTCTCGCGAAGCTATCGCGCTGGCTAAATCAGAATTAGTCACCTCACTTACCAGTGGTGGTATTGCGATTCTCGGAACTTATGATCAATTTACTCCGGCCATGAAAGTGGCTGAAGGGGTTGAAGTTTTAACTTTTGGCGAACGTAGTGATTGCAATGTGCGGGCAGCAGATGTAGAGATTCGTGAAGGCCGCCCACATTTTGATCTCGTAACAAAATCAGGACGCGCAGCTGTTGGCATGCGTTTAGTTGGGCTTCATCAAATTCCAAATGCACTTGCGGCGGCCGCGATCTCAAGTGCCCTCGGGTTATCAGTTGATCAAATTGCTGGCGCGCTGTCTATGGCCGAATTGGCGAGCAAGTGGCGTATGGAGATATTTGAATTAAATGGTCGCCTAATGATCAATGACTCATATAACGCTAATCCGGAATCAATGGCTGCGGCGCTGCGCACTTTGGCCCTTTTTGCGCAAGAGCGCGGTGGATCATCCTGGGCAGTTCTAGGAAAGATGCATGAGTTAGGTCCTTCTGAGAATGCAGACCATGTTGCTATCGGAAAACTAGTTAGCGATTTAGGAATCGATCAGTTACTTACAGTTTCGATGCCTGCCTATGGACAAGGCGTTTCAAGTGATAGCGAAACAACGGTGCATGAATTTAATGAAAAGAGTTCAGTGGTATCTCTGTTGAATCAGATGCAATCAGGCGATGTGTTGATGGTGAAAGCTTCCCGCGCCGAACATTTTGAAGAAATAGCCCAAGAAGTAGCTGCGAACTGGCAAACTGATGCAGGAAAGAAGGATGACGAATAAATGATACAGATTCTTATTTCGGGCGCCGTTGGGCTCTTCTTCGCTTTATTCGGCACCCCAGTTCTGATTCGTTTATTGGCTAAGCGTGGCTACGGTCAAATCATTCGCGATGACGGCCCAAGTTCGCACCACACAAAGCGCGGCACACCAACAATGGGCGGCTTGATTATTATTTTTGCGGCAATCGCCGGATATTTGATCAGTCATGGAATCACTCAGACCGCGATGACCGCGTCAGCGCTTCTAGTTATCGCATTGGTTGTCGGATTAGGTTTTGTAGGTTTCTTAGATGACTGGCTAAAGGTCTCTCGTGAGAAATCTCTGGGTCTCAAGGGCCGATATAAAATTCTCGGTCAGGTAATAATTGCAGCAACATTCGGATTTTTCGGAATTAGGTTTGCCGATAGTTCTGGCCTAACGCCGATCTCATTGAATTTATCTGTGGTGCGCGATACCAGCATTGTTCTTGGTGGGGTAGTAGTAGTTATCTGGATCGCTTTAATGGTAACTGCAACAAGTAATGGCGTGAATTTAGCCGACGGTTTAGATGGTCTTGCAACCGGTGCTTCAGTAATGACTTTCTTAGCATTTATCTTGATTGGTGTTTGGGAATTTGGTCAAAGTTGCGCAATAGCTATCGACCCATCAGGTGGCTGCTACGCAGTTCGAGACCCATTGGACTTAGCGGTGTTAGCTGCTGCCCTTGCCGGTGCATGTACGGGTTTTCTTTGGTGGAATGCTTCACCAGCACAAATATTTATGGGCGACACCGGATCATTAGCTTTAGGTGGCGCGTTAGCAGGTTTAGCTTGCACCTTGCGAGTTCAGCTACTGCTAATTCCGCTGGGCGGACTCTTTGTAATAATTACGATGTCGGTGATTATTCAAACGCTCTATTTCAAAGCTACGGGCGGAAAAAGAATTTTTCGAATGGCCCCGTTACACCATCACTTTGAATTAAAAGGTTGGGGCGAAGTAACTATTGTGCTGCGCTTCTGGATCATCGCGGGGCTATGTGTAGCCCTTGGTTTAGGCCTCTTCTACGCTCAGTGGGTTGCGCTTTAAGCGTTAAACAATGGCAATTAATCCGTCAGTTTTTCCATTAGAGAATACAACTCTTAGTGGCGTGCCTATCGCGCATGCGCAAATATTGGTTCTTGGTGGCGGGGTTACTGGTCGATCTGTGGCACAAGTATTAAGCAACATGGGCGCAGAAGTTTCAATTTATGACGAAAACGAGAGCAGTGCCTTTGAATTTTCTCGAGTAACAGTTAACGAGTTAACAAATAAAAATTGGGCGGCTGCAGTTGTTTCACCAGGTTGGCGCCCCGTTCATCCAGTGATTGCCGATCTCCGAAATCGAGAAATTCCGCTATTAAATGAAATTGATATAGCGTGGGAAATAAAGCAACAAGTAGCACCAGAACAGAAGTGGTTAGCAATTACCGGCACTAACGGCAAGACTACAACAGTCGAACTTACGGAATCTATTTTTAAAGCCGCAGGAATAAACGCATTTGCTTGTGGCAATGTTGGCACACCCGTTATAGATGCGGTTACCTCTGAGGCTAAGTATGACTATTTGATTCTAGAACTTTCCTCATTCCAACTTCATTGGTCTGAGACTGCCGAGTTTGTAGCGGGCTCAATCCTAAATATTGCGCTAGACCATATTGATTGGCATGGCTCGTTTACGGAATATGCAAAATCCAAACTTGATTTACTAAATCGCTCCGTTACCGCCATCCTTAATGGCGATGATGCAGCAGTGGTCGAAGGTAGCCAACACTGGCAAGGTCGAAAAGTTTTCTACACTCTGCAAACACCTAAGCCAGGGGAGATTGGGTTAGTTGAAGATCTGTTGGTCGATAGGGCTTTTGTAATCGATCCAATGGAAGCAGCTATGTTTTGCGAATTAAATGAAGTTCAACCAACTGCGCCACATTCGGTTTCCAATGCCTTGGCTGCTGCGGGCTTAGCGCGCGCTATTGGTATTGACCACGAAATTATTCGAGGTGCAATCAAGAAGTTTCGTCCAGGTCGCCATCGCATTGAATTAGTTTTAGAGCACGATGGAATTCGCTGGATTGATGATTCCAAAGCAACCAACCCACATGCCGCTCAAGCATCTGTAATGTCTGAACTAAGTGTGGTCTGGATTGCCGGGGGACTAGCTAAAGGCGCTGAGATGACTGACTTAATCGCTCAAGTGGGATCTCGATTGCGTGCGGCGGTTTTAATCGGCACCGATCGGGAATTGATTGCTCAAGAATTGCAGAGCAAGTTCCCGAATGTCGCCATAGTGCGTGTGGATCCTAAGCCTGGTCATGATCGAAGCAGTACCGAGAATGACTTTATGAACCAGATTGTTACTGAAGCAAAACAGCTCGCACAACAAGGCGATGCGGTGCTGTTAGCACCTGCTTGTGCCTCGATGGATCAATTCATTTCATACGGCGATCGCGGCGATCGTTTTGCTAAATCGGTACGAGAAATAGTGGGTAAAAATGACATCGCCAATTAAGCGCAGCAAGCTACTGCAGCCATTTAACACTTTTGCGCTCTTTGCCATCTGCGTAACTGCTTTAAGTATCTTAGGTTTGATAATGGTTTTCTCGGCCTCGACAATTTATTCAACCAAAGTAAATGGCAATACTTACGGAACATTCTTACGTCAGCTTATGTTCCTGGTCTTCGCTCTACCAATTGGTTGGGTAGCAGCTAAGTTGCGCTTGAACTTATGGCGGGCAATTGGTCGTGCTTCTTTGCTTATCTCAATCGGCATGTTGGCCGTGTTACTAATTCCAGGTGTTGGTTACTCTGTTAAAGGAAACCGAAATTGGATTGATATCGGTCCTTTTGTGGTGCAGCCATCTGAGTTTGCTAAATTTTTAATGATTCTTTGGGCTGCGACCATGTTGGCACAGTATGAAAATGCCGGCGTAGTTCGAACAAATGTTTTGAAATTGATTGTTCCTGGCTACATCGGAGTTCTTGTCTTCGTATTGGCTGGAAAAGATTTAGGAACTGCCGCAGTTATTGGGGCGACTATGGCTGGACTACTTTTTGTCTCGGGTATTCCGCTTCGACTATTTGGCACTATCTCGGCGCTTGGCATGGCGGGAGTTAGCGTTTTGATTCTGAGCGCGCCATATCGAGCTGCTCGTTTTCTGGTGGTATTTAATCCATTCGCTGAAGGCGACTATAAAAATTATGGTTGGCAACCAGCACATAGTTTGATGGGTCTGGCAACGGGCGGATTCTTAGGTGTAGGCCTTGGCGCGAGCCGCCAGAAATGGGGCAATTTAGCTGAAGCCCACACAGACTTTATCTTCTCGGTAATTGGTGAAGAACTGGGACTGCTCGGAACCATCGGGACAATTTTGCTTTTCTGCGGTTTGATTTTTGCCATCTTCAGAATTGCAATTCGGGCAAATGATCCAATGGTTCGATTTACTTGTGCTGGAATTGGCGTTTGGATTTCTATTCAATGTTTCTTTAATATCGGATCAGCGATTAGCTTGGTGCCGGTAGTCGGAGTCACCTTGCCGTTAATTTCATATGGTGGCTCTTCGCTAATTTCTACCTATCTTGCGCTGGGCTTTGTCCTTGGCGCAGCTCTGCGGGACCCAGAAGTTGCTCGTGGAATTAGAGAGTTTAGAAAGTCAACTGCCAAATGAAAATCGTCCTAGCCGGCGCCGGAACAGCTGGACATATCGAACCAGCTTTAGCTGTAGCCGATGCATGGCGAAAAGAATTTCCTAGCAGTCAATTTGAGTTTGTTGGAACTTCTGACGGCTTGGAAAATACTTTAGTCACTACAGCTGGATATAAGTTAACTTCAATTCCAAAAGTCACTTTACCTCGATCCTTAAAACCTAACGGTCTCTTAGCGCCGCTTAGATTTGGGCAAGCACTAGCCAAATCACGACAGATCGTAAAAGGCGCTGAGTGTGTAATTGGTTTCGGTGGTTATGTATCGGCCCCGATCTATTTAGCTGCAGCAATGCGCAGAATCCCATTTGTAATTCATGAAGCTAATGCAGTTCCGGGCTGGGCAAATAAATTTGGCGCTTTTCTAGGTGGAGCGATGGCGGTAGGAAAGCCAGTCAAAGGTGGAAAGTTTAAAAACGCTGAAGTTGTTGGCTTGCCACTGAAACCGGCAATTAGTGCAGCACTTGATACGGCAAAGGGTAATTGGCCAGTTGCGCGCAGTTCTGCCAAAGCTAAGTTAGGTATAACTTCAGGCAAACCGTTATTGCTCATTATGGGCGGCTCCCAAGGTTCAGCCGCGATCAATTCAATAGTAGCCAACTCGTTATCAGCGCTATTGCTCGACTTTGAAATCCTTCATTCAGTAGGGGGCAAGAACCAACTGCCATCGGCAACTACTGGCTATCAGCCAGTTTCCTATATTGAAGATATGGCTACTGCCTATTTGGCAGCAGATTTAGTAATCGGGCGTAGCGGTGCGGTTACCTGTGCTGAAGTTAACGCTTTGGGCAAATATGCAATCTTTATTCCACTTGCCATTGGCAATGGTGAACAGGCTCGCAATGCTGATTTCCTGATTGAACAAGGACGAGCAGAACTAGTCCAGCAGAGTGAGTTCAGCAAAGATTGGTTGCTCAATAATTTAAGTCGCGCTTTAGCAAAATCCCAAGGAATTACGGCTGGAAATGAAAGTGATCGCGACGCTTCGGCAAATATTGTTAAGTTAATGCGCCGTCATGCCAGAATTGCTTAAATGAAGCCGAAACAATCTTTGCCAGAGTTAATTGGCAAACGTGTGCACTTCATCGGTATTGGTGGGGCAGGTATGAGCGGCTTAGCTCGCATCGCACTTTCACACGGAATTAAAGTTTCCGGTTCTGATGCTAAAGATTCGAATGTCATAGTCGCGCTCACTGCTCTAGGCGCAAATGTTTTGGTGGGCCATAAGAGCGAGAACGTAGACGGCGCAGATTTAGTAGTTTTCTCAACTGCAATTTCTGAGAATAACCCGGAACGGTTGAGAGCGATTGAACTTGGAATTCCGATCATTGCTCGAGCTACTGCATTGGCACTTTTGATGTCAGAATCGAAAAGTATTGCAGTGGCAGGAACTCATGGAAAAACTACAACTTCATCAATGCTTACAGTCGCACTACAAGCGACAGGTGCTGATCCTTCATTTGCGATTGGTGGCACTATCACTGCATCTGGTTCAAATGCGCATCGCGGAACCGGTGAGTTTTTTGTCGCTGAGGCAGATGAATCAGATGGTTCTTTCATCGCCTACCATCCATATGGCGCAATAATTACAAATATTGAGCATGATCACGTTGACTACTTTGCCGATGAGAGCGCTGTGTTTGAAGTCTTTAATGATTTCATNGAGACAATTGCGAGCGATGGTTTTTTGATTTACTGCAATGANGACAAAGGTTCTCGCAAACTCGGAAGTACTNTGACAAAAATTCGCACCTTCACATACGGCACTTCACCAGATTCCGATTTGGTTATTGATCAGGTAGCCCTCTTACCCCTTGGTTCTAGTGGTCGCGCCATCTGGCATGGCAAGGTAATTGGAAAACTTGAACTAAATGTGCCCGGACACCACAACTTGATGAATGCAGCAGCTGCACTTGCGACCGGAGTAGTTCTTGATCAGGCCCCGAATGAAATGATCGATGGTTTGGCTACCTTTAAAGGTGCCGGACGACGCTTTGAAATAAAGGGTACGGTCAACGGGATTCGGGTTATCGATGACTATGGGCATCACCCAACTGAGATCCAAGTTACCTTGACTGCAGCGCGCAGATTTGCCGGCGATGGTCGCCTAATCGTGATTTTCCAGCCGCATCGCTATTCGCGCACTAAGGCATTTATAGATAACTTCGCGACTACTTTGGACTTAGCAGATGAAGTAATTGTGCTCGAGATCTATGCAGCTAGTGAGAAACCAATTGCTGGGATAAGTTCTGAAGCCATTGTTGAAAAAATGTCTAACGGCAGATTTATTCCGAACTTCATGGAAGCTGTCGAGACAGTTGTTAAGTCTGCCAAGCCCGGCGATGTAATCATTACCCTCGGAGCTGGTGATGTGAGTTCATTAGCGCCAATAATCGTTGAAGAGCTTGCTAAGTAAATGTTGCATCGAAAGCGTCGACTTTTTACATTAATCGTTCTTCTACTAATAGCGAGCTTGGCCTATTTGCTTGGTTGGTCTAATGTTTTAACAATTAAAGAAATCAGTTATACCGGAGCTCCAACAAAAAGTAGTAAAGCAACTATTCAAAACTTAGCCAGCTTGGAAATTGGTGAACGGTTAGCTCGAGTAGAAATGCGCAAGATTGCTGGGCGTATCCAAACTCTGCCGTGGGTCGATAGTGCCGACTTATCGCGCAATTGGATTTCGGGAAAAATAGTTGTCGCAGTTACGCCACGGGTTCCAATTGCAACATTTAACGGCCAACTAATGGATGCCAAGGGTAAAAGATTTGAATTACCCGGTGGTTATGTCTTGAAGCTGCCGTCAGTTTTTGCCAAAGATGCCAAAAGCGGTTTGGCTGCGATCGAACTTTTCACTAAATTACCGACAGAATTCTCAACCCGTACTTCAGCCTTTACTGCCACATCTCCTGAAAATATTAATTTCATAATTACCGAAGGTAAGCGCTCGTTAAAAGTTCTTTGGGGAGCAGATAACGAGATTGATCTTAAACTCAAGGTATATAAGGCTTTAGTAGCTTTGCCAGAGAATTCAAAAATTAGAAAAATTGATTTAACTGAACCACGTTCGCCAATTGTGAAATAATTTTTTTCTTCTAAAATTGATTAAATAAAAAATAAAAAAGATGCGTGGCGGTCTTTGCCTACCTGCCTTACTCAGAATAGTTTCGCCTATATATCAGGCATAACAGTGATTCTCAACTTGAGGTTTACTGTTCTTTAGGAGGATGAAAAGTGGCTTCACCACAGAATTATTTAGCAGTCATCAAAGTTGTTGGCATTGGTGGCGGTGGAGTTAATGCAATTAATCGCATGATCGATGTTGGTTTAAAAGGTGTCGAGTTCATTGCAATTAATACTGACGCGCAACATTTATTAATGAGTGATGCTGATGTGAAATTAGATATTGGTCGCAAATCAACTAAAGGTCTTGGTGCAGGAGCTGCTCCTGAAAAAGGACGCGAAGCTGCGTTAGATCATGCAGATGAAATCGAAGAAATTTTACGTGGCGCAGATATGGTTTTTGTAACTGCTGGCGAAGGTGGTGGCACTGGTACTGGCGGTGCTCCGGTTGTTGCAAAGATTGCTCGCGATTTAGGTGCACTAACAATTGGTGTAGTTACTCGACCATTTAGTTTCGAAGGCAAGATTCGTCAGTCGCAAGCAGATACCGGAATCGAAGAACTTCGTAGCGAAGTAGATACTTTGATCGTTATTCCTAATGATCGCTTGTTGGCAATTAGTGATCGCAGCATTACTGCAGTTGATGCATTTAGATCTGCTGATCAAGTGCTTCTCTCTGGTGTTCAAGGAATCACCGAAATAATTACTCAACCTGGCTTGATCAACTTGGACTTTGCAGATGTTAAAACTGTTATGACTGATGCAGGTTCTGCGCTCATGGGAATCGGATCTGCACGTGGCGAAGATCGCGCCCGTCGTGCCGCTGAACTAGCAATTTCAAGTCCATTACTTGAAGCGTCAATAGATGGCGCTATGGGTGTATTGCTATCTGTGGCAGGTGGTTCAGATTTAGGTCTCTTTGAAATCAATGAAGCTTGCGAACTTGTTCAAGCTTCAGCACATCCAGATGCTCGCATTATTTTCGGAACCACAATTGATGATGCGTTGGGCGATGAAGTGCGCATTACAGTAATTGCAGCGGGATTCTCTGGGGGAGAGCCAAAGAAGGTTTCAATTCCAGTAATTGATGCTGCTGCTCTCTCGGGCAACGCTGATCCGCTGCCTACCAATGACCCAATTTCGGTGGCACTTGATCTAGATGGCGATCGTCCGTTGCGCCCACGAGTAAAGTTTGAAGAGTTAGTTTCTGAAGATGATATTGATGTACCAGACTTCATGAAGTAGTAATGGAAACCTTCTTTACTAATCGCCATGGTGGTTTTAGCCATGGCGATTATGCTTCCTGGAACTTAGCTACACATGTTGGCGATAACCAAGCAGTTGTCGAAGAAAATCGAGAAAAGTTACGCGAGCGTGTTGGTAATATCGCTGTAATGTCTCAAGTTCATGGAGATGAAGTAGTTGTAGTTGATCAGTTACCAGACGAAGTTCCTGTTTGCGATGCGCTGATTACTGGTAATCCTGATTTAGCTTTAATCGTAATGGTGGCCGACTGCATTCCTCTGCTATTGCGCAGCGAGAGTTTGGTTGCAGCTGTACACGTGGGCAGGGCTGGTTTAATGAATTCAATTGCTCTAAAAACGGTAGCCAAGATGCGTGACCTCGGTGCGATTCAAATTTCCGGAACTATTGGGCCAGCAATCTGTGGCAGTTGTTACGAAGTTCCCCAAGAGTTACATGATCAAGTCGTTGCTTTACATCCGTTAGCTAGTAGCAGAACCCAAATCGGGACGCCCGCTCTAGATTTACCGAAGGCGTTAATAGCGGCACTTACAGAAGTTGATGTGCCGGTTACGAGTTCAGCAGAATGCACTCTAGAAAATGATGACTATTTCTCTTTCCGCCGAAATAACAAGACCGGTCGTCAGGCAGGTGTAATTAAACTATGAGTAATCGCAAAGACGAGATAGCTCAGAATTTACAAGAAGTTAAAGAGCGCATTAGTAGCGCTGCTAAATCAGCAGGTAGAGACCCGGCCGAGATTCAATTGATTGTGGTCACCAAAACTTTTCCAATTTCGGATATTGAAATTCTGCGTGAATTGGGCGAATCGAATTTTGGTGAAAATCGAGATCAAGAAGCTGGTCCTAAGGCTGAAGCGATAAACGCTACTTGGCATTTTCAAGGTCAGATTCAGAGCAATAAAATTAAATCGATCTGCCAGTGGGCTGAGGTAATCCATTCCATTTCCAGCGAGAAAGAAATCCTGAAATTCGCTCAAAGCCCTCGGGCACATCAAGTTTTCTTACAAGTTTCCCTAGATGGGCAAGAAGGTCGCGGGGGTGCGAGCCCGGCAGATTTAACGCAATTAGCGGACCTGGTAAATCAGAGCAATAACTTAGAACTTTTGGGTTTGATGGCAGTTGCACCTTTAGGAGTAGAGCCGATCAAAGCATTTGCAGATTTGGCCCAGATAAATCAAGGGTTTGCGAGCCAGTACCCAAATTCGAAATATCTATCAGCGGGCATGAGTGGTGATTTTGAAGCTGCCATAAAGCACGGAGCGACACATGTTCGGGTGGGAAGTTCAATCCTCGGTTCCAGATCACCCCACTAGTAACCTTGTCATATGGCATTTTCATTTAGCAAAGCGGCGACCTTCTTAGGTCTAAAAGACGATCCAGAGTTAGAACAAGTTGCTGTTGCGCAAGAACCAGTGCGCAGCGGAGCGGTTTCAGTTCGTGAGCCCCGTGGCGCAGTAGTGCGCAATGTTCCATCACGTCCAGTTGCTGTTGCAGTGCAACCTGAACTTTCGCCAATGGATCGCATTGTTACATTGCACCCTCGAACCTACAGCGAAGCGCGCGCAATTGGCGAGCAGTATCGCGAAGGTAACCCAGTAATAATGAATCTTAGCGACATGGAAGAAACCGAGCGCAAGCGTTTAGTTGACTTCGCAAGTGGTTTAGTTTTTGGACTCCACGGAAGCATCGAACGCGTTACTTCAAAAGTATTTTTGCTCTCACCTGAGAATGTAAGCGTTAGCAATGATGCCAAAACTGCAGCAGCAGAAGCATCCTTCTATAACCAGAGCTGATTCTTAGATGTTTAGTATTGGCGGACTAATCGCCGATTTACTTCAACTCTTTCTGCTCTGTTTATTTGTGCGGTTAATCCTTGATTATGTCCGCATGGCTAAACCTGATTGGCGTCCAAGCGGCATCATCTTGATTGCGGCAGATTTCATTTATGCGGTAACTGATAAGCCACTTCGTTTTGTGCGTCGCTTCGTGAAGCCACTTCGACTCGGCGGAATCAGCATCGATCTCTCAATGTTGATTCTCTTTATTGTAATTTCGCGGATTGCTCCGCTGCTGCGCTCGCTTTAGTTAAGCCTGCTTAATCAATTTAACCGTTAAGCCCAGTTCGTTATCTCCGATGCTTAATGCAATATCAACCTGCATTTGAGTTGCCAAAACTTCACCTTGGATATGCGATTGATCTGCAGCGATAGCGGCCATGACATCTGCATTCGCGTTATATGAAATGTTGATGCGATCAGAAATCTCAAAGCCATTGGTTTTGCGAGCATCTTGAATAAAGCGAACCACTTCGCGCACCAGTCCGGCACTGATGAGTGCTGGGCTTAGTGCGAGATCAAGAGCAACGCTCTCGCCATCATGGCTAGCTACATTCCAGCCACTTTTCGGGGTCTCGGTAACGACTAGATCATCAAGATTAATTTCCCACTCACCAACTTTGGCTGAGCTATTTGAACGCAAAGCCATAACTAACTCAGTTGGGTTTTGCGCTGAAATTGCTTTTGCAATCTCTTGTACCGCGCCCCCAAACTTTGTTCCAAGGGTACGGAAATTAGCTTTGATGGAGATATCAACTAATTCACCATCAGCACTTGCAATATCTTCAAGGTCAATCACATTCAACTCTTCAGCGATCTGCTCTTTCATGGCAACCGGTAGCGCTGCCCAGCCTTTCGCTGAAATTAATGCGCGTTGCAGTGGTTGGCGAATTTTGACGCCACTTTCAGCGCGAGCTGCTCTGCCTAATTCGACGATCCGTTTAGTTAAAGCAACTTGTGCAGAGAGAGTTGCATCAATCTGGGATCGATTCGCGACCGGAAAATTAGTTAAGTGAACCGAGCTAGCTGCATTTGCATCAACTGGGCGAACTAAGACTTGCCAAACTTCCTCAGTAATGAATGGCACCATCGGTGACATCAATTGAGTTAGAACAACTAGTGATTCGTGCAAAGTTGCCATTGCTGCAACATCGCCATCCCAGAATCGGCGCCGAGAACGACGCACGTACCAATTAGATAAATCATCGATGAATGCAGCTAGCGCTTTGCCGGCACGTTGTGAATCGAAATCACTAAGTGCCTCATCAACTTCAATTATCAAAGTTTGCAATTCGCTATTGATCCAGCGATCCATCAATGGCCGAGTTGCCATCTCGGGCGCCTGAGACAGTTCAAAGTTTGCTGCTTGTGCGTATAGAGCGTGGAAAGAAACGGTATTCCAATAAGTTAGCAAGGTTTTGCGGATAACTTCGGTAATCGCTTCGTGCCCAACTCGACGAGCAGACCAAGGTGAACCAGCTGCCAACATGTACCAACGAATCGCATCGGCGCCATGTTGTTCCATAAGCGCCATAGGTTCCAGAACATTGCCTAGGTGCTTGCTCATCTTGCGACCATCTTTATCAAGAATATGCCCTAGGCAGAGAACGGTCTTATAAGAAGATTGATCAAAAACGAGGGTTCCAATTGTCATAAGCGTGTAGAACCAGCCACGAGTTTGATCAATTGCTTCGCAAATAAAGTCGGCCGGGTAGGCGGCAGCAAATTTCTCTTTGGAACCTTCTTTATGAGGGTAACCGAATTGCGCAAAAGGCATTGCACCTGAGTCATACCAGCAGTCGATAACTTCTGGGGTACGAGTCATTGGTTCTTTACATTCTGCGCAGTTAAAGGAAATGTCATCAACAAATGGCCGGTGCGGATCAAGGTTGGAAAGTTCTTGCCCAGCTAATTTGCCTAGCTCGGCCAACGAGCCGACACAAACTTCATGCTTATTCTCGCAGCGCCAAATTGGAAGTGGCGTACCCCAAAAACGATTACGGCTTAACGCCCAGTCAATATTGTTATTCAACCAATCGCCATAACGACCGGTCTTAATGGTTTCCGGGTGCCAATCAGTCTTTTCATTCTCGCGAATGAGTGCATCCTTGATTGAAGTTGTGCGGATGTACCAAGAAGGTTGCGCGTAATAAATTAAAGCTGTGTGGCAGCGCCAGCAATGTGGGTAGGAGTGTTCGTACTGCACGTGCTTATAAAGAACGCCGAGAGATTTCAACTCTTTAACTAACGGCTTATCCGCATCTTTAAAGAAGAGGCCGCCAACCAATTTCACTTCTGGTAAAAACTTGCCATCAGGTGCAATTGGATTAACAACGGGCAATCCATATGCGCGACAGACCGCTAAGTCATCGGCACCAAATGCGGGGGATTGATGAACTAAACCTGTGCCATCTTCAGTGGTTACATAGGTAGCTAGAACCACAAAGTGGGAATCAGGGATTTCTACGAAATCAAACGGGCGTTGGTACTCAGTGTGTTCCAGGGCGCTTCCGAGCATGCTCTGCAAGATTTCAACTTCACCTTTTAGAGTTGAGATTAAATTCTCGGCAACGATGAGTACTTCACTACTAGAAACATCATCTTGAACCGTTGTTACCTTTGCGACAACGTAGGTAACTTCAGGGTGCACTGCAATTGCAGTGTTAGATACCAAAGTCCACGGAGTGGTTGTCCAAACCAAAAGTGCTGCGCCAATTTCTTTTAGCGGCCCACTAGTTACCGGAAAACGCACAAATACTGAAGGATCGGTAACAGTTTCATAGCCTTGCGCTAGTTCGTGATCTGAAAGACCGGTTCCACAACGAGGGCAATATGGTGCAACGCGGTGATCTTGTACTAGTAAACCTTTTTGCCAAATCTCTTTTAAGCTCCACCAAACACTTTCGACATACTGTGGCGACATCGTCCAATAAGCTTCTTCAAAATCAACCCAAAAGCCCATGCGATTAGTCATGTCGGTAAATGCGCCTACGTGACGTTGTACTGACTCGCGACACTTGTCGTTAAAGGCGGCGATTCCAAATTTTTCGATATCGCCTTTTCCGGCAAAACCAAGTTCTTTTTCAACTGCAATTTCAACTGGCAAACCATGGCAATCCCAACCTGCATTGCGAATTACTTGTTTGCCCTTCATGGTGTGAAAACGCGGGAAGACATCTTTAAATACGCGAGCTTCAATGTGGTGAGTGCCAGGTAATCCATTGGCAGTTGGGGGACCTTCGTAGAAAGTCCAAGTATCTGCGCCGTTTCGGTTACTGACTGACGCTTCAAAGACTGAATTTTCTTTCCAGAAAGTCAGGATGGAACGCTCCATTGCAGGCAGATCAATTGCTGCTGGGATTGCGCGAAATGTCATTTACTTCTCCATCTTCATAACTTTCGAAAATGGAGGGACGGGTTTCGCTACTTAGCGATCACCGCGGTACCACCCGCCTTATCTACCGCTTAACCGCTTAACTAGAATGGCCTTCGCTGCAGATCACTTATTTACTAGCGTTCATTTTCCAGTTCTACCGCGGCAGTTGCCGCCTCTTCTGGAACGCTCTCAGGTGATGGCCTGGTCATTGCGCTTTGAACCTGCCGGAATTCTATTCCAAGTAGAGGCTGGCAACCAAAATTTGTGTGAATTGGTCGCAGCGCGGTGGCGCGAGTGGCATTTAGCGCCTATTCAGCATAAGGTGCCCCGCGTGCCTACCAAAAAAAGTGCTAAACCCGCTGTGAAGAAAGCCCCTGCCAAAAAGGCTGCCCCAGCGAAGAAAGCAGTAGCAAAGAAGGCGGTAGCCAAGAAAGCTCCTGCTAAGAAAGCGGCTCCAGCCAAGAAAGTTGTAGCCAAAAAAGCTGCGCCGGCAAAGAAGGCGGCCCCAGTTAAAAAAGCTCCGACCAGCGTTGCTCGCCCAGCAGCAACTAAGCCAGCGTCGAGCAAAACAATTGGCAAGCCATTTCCGGCTAAAGCTGGTTCAAAAACCACTATTAGCGTCGATGAAAAATCCCAAACTGTAAGTGTTAAT
>B570J14230_10000432_pt1 | contig 16568 bp, 13 predicted proteins | sample LakMenepilimnion_3_FD_14230 | JGI IMG/M metagenome (IMG submission 14230) | reverse complement strand
CGTGTTAAAATGTACACTAACGAAGCTGGTTTTGACGTGTTCCAACAAGCTTTGAAGAACGATGCATTAAACTCAGGTTTAACGTTCATGGCTGATTCAGGTAATCGCTACATGCAAGGAGAAGGACAACACATCACTTACAACTTTGCATTCGATGCAATGGTAACTCGTGAGACTGGTCGTGTTGAGTTAATTCACTTAAAAGAATTAGACCTTCCACAATCTAACTTAGAATTCGGACAGAACAAGAAGTCTACTCCAGTATTTATGGTGTTTGACGTATCTCCAATGTCTGATGGTTCAATGGTTAATAACATCCGTGAAGTACGTATGAAGGGTGCACCTTCTATGACTTGGGGTTATATCGATGGAACTCGCCACCACTTAGGATTTGCTAAGTCTCAAGGCATGAGCTCTGCGAACAAATTCCCAGGATACGAAATCTGGATGAAGGATCGTTGTGACGTATTTATCGAAGACTTGTCTCGCACAGTCTTGATCGAAGAAATCCCTCAATTCTAATATACGGGGCAACAGCCCCAGCTTTCAATCGAAAGCACAAGAACCTCTCCTCCTCTCCTCCCTCCTATGGGGGAGAGTGTTCTTGATACAGAGTGCTTGGATTGGGGTGTCCCTGGTCGCTATCTCTTCGATGAGAAGCACTCTGCTAAAACCAAACTTAAATTAAAACTACATATGGGTAAGATAGGAAAAATCTCTACTATTAAGAAAGATTACAACAATTCGCAATTGCAAACCATGCAAGGTGGACTTGCACAAAAAGGTTTGACACGTATTCCTGGTACAGGAGTGTTCAAGTATCCTTACAAAGAAATGGATGGACAGTATCGCACAGGATTAGATCCTAATGCTGCTTACATTCGTAGAATCCAAGATCCTACAGAACGTGAAATGGAAGTTGAACGCGTAACAAATTTACGTGCTAGATTAGAAGCACAGTTAGGTGATGTGGATTTAGGTCCTCGTTCTAAGTTCTGGAACTACGGTTTATCAACTTCTACAAGTGATGAATTACACGTACAACCAGTTAAGTTATTGGACGGTGATAATTATTTTGATTTTACTAACACATTGCAAGAACTTGCTTTCTCTTGGTTACGTGTTCACCCTACAATCGCTTCTAGCTACCAAGCTTGGGAACGTGGTGAATTTCCAGCAGATACACAATTCTATGTTGTAGATGATGAAATCGAGAATGCAGTTGTTTACAAGAAGAAGCAGTTGATCAACAAAGCTATTATCAAGTTTGATTCAATGACTCCTGAACGCAAGAAGAAAGTTGCTCGCTTATTAGGCTTACCTGTAGTTGATGATACTAAAGAAGAAGTTGTTTACAACCTTGTTGATAACATGTTGAAACAAACTGAATTCAAAGATGGTAAATACGCAGGATTAAATCCAGTAGAAGTATTTAACCGTTTTGCAGATATGAAGGAGAACTTGCTTCATATTAAAGACTTGGTAAAACAAGCATTAGCTCACTCTATCTATCGTATGAAAGCGAATGGAAGAATTTACATGGGTGAGTTAGAAGTTGCAATTGATGAGGAAGAATTAGTTAAGTTCTTAGCTAATGATGACAATCAAGATGAACTTATCGTTTTAGAACAAAAATTAAAAGGTAAAAAATTAGCTTCAGTATGATACCAGTAGATAGTTTATTATACAAGATTGATCAGAAACTAAATAAACTATCTACTAATGAACATCAACAAATACCATTAGAAGATAAGATCCTAGCTCTCAATGAGGCACAGATCAAGTTAATTAAACAAAAAGTTGATGGTCAAACTACAGTCTCAGGATTGGGACTTGACGCTTTCAAAAAGCGTTATGAGGACTTACAAAGGTTAGTGGTAAATTATAAAGATTTATCACTAACTTTAAAAAACGCAAAGCTTAACCAATACGCTGCAGATCTATCATTACTTACTCCTAAGTACATGTTTTATGTAGATTCGTATGTGATAGCTACTAAAGGTTTATGTGTTGATAGACAAGTTTGGATTAACAAAGATCTTTCAAAGCATGGTGACTTATCACTTCTTTTGAATAACGATCATTATAAGCCATCATTCGAATACCAAGAAACTTTTAATTCTTTATCTTCTAATGAAATGTCCATCTACACAGATGGTACATTCACTCCAAGTAAACTATGGGTTTCTTATATGAGATATCCAGTTTACATAGATAAAGTTGGATATGTTAAGTTTAATGGTACTTTATCAACTAATCAAGATTGCGAATTAGAAACCTATCTAGAAGATGAACTTTTAGATTTGACAGTACAGAATCTAGCAATGTACACTGAGAACCAATCTGCGGTTCAAAGCTCAGTGTATAGGATTCAAACGAACGAGTAAATTTTTTTTTAACAATAAACAATAAATACAAATGGCTGATTTTTCATTAACCACCCTGTTTGTAGTTCCAGTAGGTAACACATTACCTAGTTCTGGTTCTACACAAAACTTGGTTGCAGGTCAAGTGGGTATTTTCAAGGCTGATTACACAGTGGCTAACGCTGGTAACATCCAAACAAACAACCCTTACTTCTACATTGCCCAAGGTCGTACAAACACTTATTTACAAGGTTCTAAGCGTTCTGACAAGATCTCTTCTACTGGAGCTAACGTATCTGAGTGGTATAAAGTAACTGGTAACTCTTCTGTTACAACTCAGATCACTGAAGTTGGAGGTTGGAATGTTACTCCTGGTACTGATGTAACTATTACATTACGTGCTCACTCTTCTTACATTGATACATTATATTTCAATGGTTTCACTCGTTCAGTAACTGTTAAAGGTGCTTGTTTAGAGTGTGGTGGAGATCCATGTGCTCAAGTTGATCACCAAGCTTTAGTTGATGATTTCATCGCTAAGTTTGAGCAAGCTGCTCCAGGTAACAACCCTGACAACATTTCTTTCAACACGTTCTGGACATTCTCTCGTTCTGGTTCTGGTCAAAACTCTGTATTGGTTATCACTGCTAAGCCTTTAACGGTTTACGGACAGCCATGTGACGTTGCTGCATTCCCTTACGAGTATGATCGTATGTACTTCCGTACATTCCCTTACGCTGGTCCAGCTACTACTGCTGACTTTATCGTAGCTGATTCTTGTAACATTATCGCTGAAGCGTTGATCACTCAACACTCTTCTTTCCCAACTGGAACATCTGCAGAGATCACTCAGTTAGAGAAGAACTTCTATAGCTACCAAGCTGGTTACTTGAAGCACTTATATCGTATGGTTGGATACAACGAGAACTTTGAGTCTTGGGTATCTAATGGTACAACTTATGATACTTATTACATTAAGTTCAATGAGTTAAGTGCATCAGCTTACAAGTGGGGTGATTACATCATCGAAGATTCTATGGTAATTATCGCTGCTCCTGCAGGTGCTGTATCTTCTGCAATCTCAACTGTTTTAGTTGCTGCTTTAGGTGCTCCTGTAGATCAGACTCCTGGTACTCCAACTCCAGATCCTTTAGTTCCTTAATAAGAACAAATAGTTTAACCTATGCCAGAGGGTAAGAGGATATCTCTATCCTCTGGCATTATTTTTTATAACATGGCAACAACTTTAAATTTTTTGGTAATTAATACCTACAGCACTTTAACATTAGGTGTTGCTGATACTTCTACATATGATAGTAGCCCTACGGGTGCTTCAATGCTAATAACATTACCTACAGGTGTTACAACACTTACAGGTGGAACTACTGTAACTGTTCCTTTCACTCCAAATGATTACAATGTATTCAACTCTGCAACTCTACAGTTATCTGCAGTTGGAGTAACAAATCCTCTTCCTGATGGTATTTATGGATTAAGATATTCTATTGCCACTCCTACTACTCCTCCTGTGAGTAAAAGTATTATGCGTACAGCTAAGATTCAGGAGAAGTTTGATAATGCGTTTATGAAGTTGGATATGATGGAGTGCGATATGGCTATCAAAACACAACAAAAAGTAGTGTTAAGTAGTATTTATTTCTTAATTCAAGGATCTACAGCTGCTGCAAATAATTTAGCTTACACTCAATCTGCTAAATTATATCAGCAAGCTAACATGATGTTAGATAATTTCTTATTAAACAATTGTGGTTGTTCAGGTAACAACTATATAGTAAACTTTCAATAATGGCAAATTGTAAAAGATGTGGTGTTTCAGTTGGCTGTGGATGCCAACTTACCAGCGGAATGTGTGCATCTTGTGTCAGTGCTGTAGCTCAACAAGAAGCTATAGAAGCTGCCCAGGCTATTGCTCAAGCTCAACAACAAAATCAGTAATATTATGATGTTACAACCTAGGCTCAACGATTGTATTGATTGTGCCACTATCCCTGTACTACTTAGTAACATTGATGCAAAGATTACTTCTCTTGCTACAGAGCAGTACAATAATATTGTATATGATTTGAATTATTATATCAATGGTCAAGTGATGTTTGATTTATTAGAATACAAACAAATACTAGAATGGAAATTCTGTAATGCTGACTATGCTAAAGCATTTACGGTTCCTATGATTGCTAGTAAAGTGCAACTTTTAATTAATAGATAAACCAATGAATATTACAATAACTTTAACAAATCCTGGAACAGATACTGGCCCATTCAATATTTATACAAATATTGATAACTATACACTTCCGATTGCTACAAGTGTCTCCAGGGCTACTTTAGTAGGTGCTGGGTATGCAGCAACTGTAGATGGTAATACAACTACAATTAAAGTGCAATCTACAGGAACTTGTACAAGTAGTATTTTTCTTCCAATAACTCAACCAACTACTACTACCACAACATCTACTGCTGCACCTACAACCACTAGTACAACTACTGTTGGACCAACCACAACCACCAGTACTACTGCTACTCCAACAACTACAACCACCACAACCTCTCCTCCAGGTTCAACAACAACTACTACTACTACTCCTGCTCCTAATTATAAATTCTATTTTGAAGTAAGGAATCAGACTGATACTAATTTTGGTAATGGTACATTCTTCTTAAATCCTACAGGAGGATCTAATACATTCACTACAAACTACAGTTTAATAAGATCTGGTATATCACAATTTAATCCTAGTGGATCATCGTTTGTATCAGAGGCAGGTTATGTGATTGATAAAATAGTTAGATATAACTATAATGGTACTGAAGCATATTCACTTCTTGTAGGTAGTCCTAACTATACATTTGGTACTGGACCATTCATGATGGATAGTATAGGTGTAGCAGACGGTTTCTATCAGACTATCAAAGTCTTTACAAAACCTGCTTAAGACATAAAAAACTCTGGTTGTTGGTTTACAGAGTTTCCCCAGATGCTTTTTGTGTCTGGGGTTTTCATTTTTATAACCAATTTGATTAACCTATATAATTAATTTGATTACAATTGTTTGGTTATTTCAAAAAATAATTTATATATTTAGGACAATTTAACTAAATAACGATACATGGCTCAAGACCAAAACCTATTGTTTCAGCTTGAAAAGCTTTTAAGTTGGAAAAAGAGTAAGAAATTTATGGCTGAAAAGCTACAAATTACGGAAGGTGAAGTTGAAGAATTGTTAAAAGAGTTACGAGGGAAAGACTCTACTATTACAGAAGAAGACATTGAATACATCTCTTCTACACGTAAGGTGAACAATGAGAAGGGAACGTTAGAAAGCACATTAGTGTTAGACTACGAACCTAAAGATGATATTGAATTAGCAGCATTACACAAGATTAACCTTGATAAATATGTTATTACAAACTATTGGTCAAAGGTACTTCCTAGTGGGAAGTTTACATCTTCTGTGTTCTCTAAACTAAAGAAACCACAGGATTACACTCCAGAAGATTTTGCTAAGTTTCTACAAGAATATAAACCTAAGCATTCTACTCGTGTAGTTTATACACCTAGTTCAGATAGAAAGAAGACAGTAGATGTAGAAATATCTCTATCTGATTTTCACTTGGCAAAGAAAGTAATTGATGGTAATAATGATATTGAAGTAAGAAAAGCTGCATACATGCACGTAGTGCAAGAATTAGTATGGAATGTAAAAAGTGTTTATGATATTGATGTAGTTGTATTACCTATATCAAATGACTTCTTTCATACAGACAATTATCAAAACCAAACAACAGCAGGTACTCCGCAAGATACAATTGTTGATTATGCACAAGAGTATGAGCATGGATTTGATTTATTAGTGCAGGCAATTGATTTTTTAAAAGCAAATGCGGCAGAAGTTCAAGTTGTATTAGTACAAGGAAATCATGACAGAACTAAGTCATATTACTTAGCACACGCATTAGACGTTTATTATAGTAAAGATGCTTCTATACATTTTGATAGAACAACATCATTAGTAAAAGCAGTAGTATTAGGAAATACATTCATTGGTTATCATCATGGTAACTGTAAACTTGAAGATCTTCCTTTATTATTTGCAACTCATAAAGAATACAGTCCCTCGTTTGGTTATGCTGTATATCGTGAGGTTCACACAGGAGATAAACACCATTACATGGCTAAGGAAGTCAAAGGTGTTAGAATCCAACAAATGCCTAGCTTGTCTGGTACAGACCGTTGGCATTCTGACAATAACTTTGTACATAGTATCAGAGCTGGCTTAGCATTAGTGTATGATCCTACACATGGTAAGATAGCAGAATTCGAATCAAGAATATAAAATGGCAACATTAAGAAAATTAGTTTCAGACGTGCGTTCTATGCACAAATTATTATCAACTGATGGTTTGATAACAGACAGAGCTATTGCGTCTGAAATTAAGAACAATAGTGTTTTGTTAATTAAACGTGAAACAAATTTACGTAGACTATGGGCTACGGATACTTTGTTCACAACTATTCCGTGTTTAGAGATGATACAAGTTCCAATCTCTGAATGCTGTGATTATACAGATCCTTGCACAATCTCTAGAAGTAAATACAAGTTGCCTCCTATCTCAGAAGGTAACTATCAATATTTAATCCAAGGTGTTTATTCTATCAATGCTGCGGGAGGAACAGCTAAGAAGTTTAAAGAAATTACAATCAATAGATACCTTAATCTATTAAAGCTTCCTATCATTAAGAACGAAGCATACTACTGGATTCAGAATGATTATTTATACATCACTAATCCATTATTAAAACTTGCTAGAATCTCTGCATTCTTTGAGAACGATGTACCTAATACAATCACTTATGGTTGTACTAGTGTAGCACCAATTGATTTAACTGAGTATTGTAAGAATCCATTAGACAAAGAGTATGGTCTTCCAGGATACTTAGAGAAGCAAGTGCTAGAATTAACTTCACAAAAACTACTACAGACATACTTTAAGATTAACGATGATAAAACATCTGATAATAAAGATGATCAAGTGAGCAAACAATAATGCGTACACCAGTCGATTGGAGAAGCTCCAGCCCAGCAAACTACAAAAACTTCTGCAAGAAGAATCCTACCATCAAGATTTCAGTTGATGAATGGCGAACCATCATCTATGAGTTCAACGAGTCTTTCAAAAATTACATTCTAGAAACAGGTGAGAAAGCAAAAGCACCATTTGGTTTTGGTGAGTTTTCTATCAACAAAAAGAAAAGAAAGAAAATAATAACCAGTAATGGAAAAGAGTATATGAATCTTCCTGTAGACTGGCAAAAAACTAAAGAGAAGGGTAAGATTATTTATAACTTCAACTATCACACAGAAGGTTATTTCTTTGGATGGAAGTGGTTTAAAGACTCTACAAGACTAAGAGATTCAGAGCTTTGGTATTTTAAACCTTCTAGAACTACTTCGAGATTACTTTCTCATTATATAAAAACAAACGATAGATATCAACACATCTATCAACAATGGATCCAATAATATGTCTTACTATTACAAATACGACTTTATCTCTCCAGAACCTGTATACGCTACAGTAAAGGAAGAGCTTAAGAGCTACTTCGATACAGGAGCAGTCGATGACTTATTATTCCCTACTTATTTAGATAAGTGTCTACGTAAGTTAGGTAGAACTACTTATGTTATTGCGGAACAGCCTTTACACATTGAAGATTTTGAAGCACGTCTTCCAGATAACTTCTATGCAGTGAGAGAAGCTTGGATGTGCACAGCAATTCATAGCAATCCTTACCAGACACCTAATTCTTTCTATTCTCAGGCATTTACTGCTACAACTATACAAGTTAGTCCAGTCACTACACAAGATGGCACATGTAACAATCCTTGTGCTAATACAAACTGTAATACACCAGGATGTGATGGTTCTTGTATGCCAGAGATGTTCTCTACAATCTACAAGACAAACAATAGTGCTATAAACTTATACACTAAAGATTACTTACTTAAACCAGGTAATATCTCTGCAAGATCTAACTGTGATCTTGCGTACACTGCTGCCTGGGATAATGGTACTGCAATTCCTCCTAGAGGTCAGTTCACTCCAGGATCTGCAGGATATGACTCATTTGATGTTAGAGACAATAAGTTTGTCACTAACTTCAGAAATGGTATTGTACACTTAATATTCTATGCTACAGAGTATGATGAGATTGGTAATCAATTGATTCCTGATAACTATCGTATTAGAGAATATGTAGAAGCATTTATTAAGTACAAGGTTTTCGAAATGCTATCTAATCAATTAACAGATGAAACGTTCCAACAAATACAACAAAAACTTGGCTATTATAAGCAGCTTTCTGAGGAAGCATTCATTATGGCCGATATCGAAATAAAGAAGCAAACTGCTTGGGATAAACAACGCAGAATCAAGAATGACCTGAACAGGTTCAATATGTACGAACTGCCAAACAGAACAAACCGATATGGCCGCAGAAGAAACAACTAGTAGCTCAGGAAACATCAGTAATAATTTTAATGCTGGTCAAGGTGGTCTAAACATGGACCAGACTTTAGCTCAGATTCCTAAAGGGAAGCTGACTTATGCATTGAACGCAGCTGTAGAAAACTTTGATTCCTCTTCTATAAATTATCAGAATGAGCAAGGAAATGAACCATGTTATACTAATGGTGATTTTTTTCCTGAAGATTATACTGTAATTGGTAATCACTTTATTCCTGAAAAAAATAAGCATATATTCTTTTTGGCAAACCCTAACACGGCTCAGTCACAAATTGGTTATATGGAGAATAACGACTGTGTATATCGTGTTCTTCTTTCTGATCCATGTTTAGCATTCAATGTTACTTTTCCTATTCATAAAGTTGTACATAGAATTACTAACTGTACAACAGAAATTTATTGGACAGATGCGTTAAATCCTCGTAGATATTTAAACATTGACGATGTTCCTACAACAGACATTTGTAACAGATTAAAGATTCAACCTAACTTCACTATTCCTCAATTAGATGTAATTGATGTGATTAATGGTGGAGAATTAATTGCTGGTACATATCAGTTTGCTATTCAATATTGCGATGAGTTAGGATTTGGATATACATCGTATTATTCAGTTACAAATCCTATATCAATTGCTAATAATCAAATAACTAATTCTGACTTTAATTATCCTGTAAATAGATCTATTAGATTAAATATATCTAATCTAGAAACAGCAGGATATTTTGATTATTATAATCTTGCAGTAATCAAGACAGTTAATGGTATTGAATCTGTAGAATTAGTTGGAACATATTACATTGATGGTGCTTCTACACAATACACTTATTCTGGTCAGAATCAAACACAAATTAGATTATCTTTAAATGATATCTTTGAGAAGTTTCCTTACTATGATGTAGCGAACGATGTGACATCTGTACAGGATGTTCTTGTATGGGATGGATTAACATCTAATGATCGTGTTAACTATCAGTCTATTGCTAGTCAGATTGCTTTAAAGTGGCAAACATATAAACTTCCTGCTACAGAAAGTTATGCTAATGAGATTAATACCGCTGAACTAAGAGGATACCTTCGTGATGAAGTGTATGCCTTTGAGATTGTATTCTTGTTAAAGAACGGTAGACAAACTGATGGTTTCCATATTCCTGGTAGAGCTCCTATTTCTAGTGATTTAGTTACTATCAACAAAGCATCTAACAATGATTATATTGGTATAGGTACATCAGCTCCTACATGGAAGATTTATAACACAGGATCTGTAACAGGAACTGCTACTGGTAGTCCTATCAATAATGCTACACCATATGAATATGGTGAGTTTGCGTATTGGGAATCAGAAGACGAGTATCCTGCTAATACATTAGTTTGGGGATCTCTTGCTGGACAAAAGATTCGTCATCACAAGTTTCCAGATGTATTAGTTTCTCCTATCTTTGAGAGTGCTGCATTTGTATCAGGTCAACCAGTAATACAAACAGCAGATGCTGTTTATCCTATTGGTGTTAGAATTGATACAGCTCAAGTACAAGCATTAATTAATGCCTCCTCACTCACTGCACAACAGAAAGCAGATATTGCTGGATTTAAAATTGTTCGTGCTAATCGTAATACAAACAAGTCAATTGTTGGTAAGGGTATCTTACGTAATGTAGGTAAGTTTAATCGTGAGGGAACTGATTACTATTTNCCTAACTATCCATATAATGATCTTAAACAAGATCCGTTTCTTCTTGAAAAGAATAATGCATTTAGTGGACAATCTACATATTATAAATTAGTTGTAACGTCATATGTTACAGTTCAATACACTGATTCTTCTACAGGAGAATTAGTAAGTAAAGAGTATTCAGCAGGTACATTCTATTTATGTTCTGTTACGCCATTATCTGTATTAAATGGTGCTGCTACTATTACAGATCCTGTAGCACAATATAATGCTAAGTTTTATCAACTAACATCAAATAGTAGTACAACTTTCTTATATCAAGATCCATTAAACTATCCTAGTAATACACCTATTACTGTAACTTTAAGTACTCCTGCAGTTATTGCTTCTGCTACTACTCCTCAATTTACAGGTGGTGATACTCGATATACAATTGCTTTCTCTGAGTCAGTTAATCCTTATTGTCAGCCTGCAAACTTAAATGCATTCTCTACAGATGAGTCTAAGTTTAGAATGGTATTTAATTCTCCAGAAACTTCATTTGGACAACCTACATTAGGAAACGTTCTTAAGTTAGAGAATGCATTAATTGGTGCTGGTAGAGCTCACTTTGTTGAGGTTAAGAATAATGCTAGATATAAATTCTTAAATAGATTAGCACAACAGACTGCCTTAAAATCAAGTTATGACTTAGCAACTGCTGTAGGTAATACACTTGATGCTAATGCGATGTTTACTGTGTATCAGTCTTATTTGACTATTTACATTAACGGCATTACAAGAAGAAACTTTGCATATTCATTTAACTCTATTGCTAGTTATGACTACTGGAAGAATGTAACTAACTCAGGTAATAAACAACGTGAGCTTGATACATATCAATATGTTATTCCAGGAATTCAATCTGTATCTGATACATATGATCTTAATAACTTCCAAAGAGAATCTTCTGTATATCTAAAAACAGCAGGAACTACACCATTACCATTTGTTAAAGATGTTCCAGCAGTAGCTTCTACAGGTCTTGTTGATAATTCTAGATTTACTATTTCGCAAAAAGGTAATTGTGGAAGCCCTGAAATGCTAGAAGACATAACTAGTATTTTATACTATGGGTCATTAAAAAACATCATTGCTAATCAGTATGGACAGATCTATACGTATCAAACTATTGATACAGGATTCCAGGTAGACTTTGATCTTCTTCCTGGTATAGCTACAGTATTTGGTGGTGATACATTTATTTCTCGTTTTGCATTTAAGACCAAGCTTCCTTTCTTTATTGATAATAGAGTGGGAGCTCCTGATGATTCAGATATATTCTATGATGAGATTGGTAACGTTGCTTATCCTAAATACTGGCATTCATCTAGATCTATTCTAAGTAACTATCAAGCAGGAGCAACTAATCTACAGAATATTATTTCTGTAAAAGCTGTTAGTCTTGATTGTTCTCAAGGAGTAGGATATATTAGTAGTGGTACAACCACCACAACTACCACTGCAGCTCCTAATACAGTTACTACAGGAACTTTAGCATATGGATATGATGGTAAGTTCTATATGTTTGCATATGGTATTCCATACTTCTATTGTGAAAGTTCTATCAATACAGACTTACGTCAAGCTACAAATAATCAAGAAGGAGACTTCTACCCACACGTAAGCTCAGGTATTCCAGATTCATGGCTACAGCAATCATCTGTACCTATTGCATTTGATAATACTTATTCATATAACGTAACCTATTCTAGACAGAATACAGATAACTTCTTCTCTCACTTACCTGAGAACTGGAGTAATGATCAGTGTAATACAGTGTTTCCTTTCAGAGCTATCTATTCAGATGCACAAGTTTCTGATCCTACTAGCAAGGTAAACAACTGGTTAATCTATCGTCCTGTATCATTCTTTGATTTTCCTCAAAGCTACGGTAATCTAACATCATTAGATGGTATTCAGAATAAAGCTGTACTTGCTCGTTTTGAGAACAAGTCATTGTTATACAATACAATGCTTACAATCAATACAAGTAATCCACAAGCTGCGTATTTAGGTAATGATACATTGTTTAGATCATCTCCTCCAATTGACTTTGCTGAGACAGATCTTGGATATGTAGGATCTCAAAACAAGATGTTGTTAAAGATTCCTGAAGGGCAAGTTACTGTTGATGCTAAGCGTGGACAGATATTCTTGATTTCAGGAAACGGTGCTACAGATTTAACAGGATTTGGTTCAGGTGTACAGCGTTTCATGACTGATCACTTGGCATTTGAAATCTTACGTTATTTCCCTGAAGCTGATACTGATAATCATTTTAGCAGTGTTGGTTTACATGCTGTATACGATAGTAAGTTTGATAGAATTATTATTACTAAATTAGACTACATTCCTCAGCCTGATTGGACTAGGTCAATGTATTATGGTACTGATCCTTCTTCACCATACACTTATAAGAAGTTTTATATTATAAATTGTGGACAAGAGCTAGTTGTACAATTAACTGATCCTACATATTTCTGTAACAAGTCTTGGACTATGTCATTCAACTTTAATACAAAGAGTTGGATTTCATTCCATACATACCTTCCTAACTATTATATAGGAGAAAATAACTTCTTCTATTCAGGATTGAATGAAGGATGTAATATGACACTTTTTGCGGCAGTTGCTACTACTGCAGGATGTCTTCTTCCATCAGGATCAGCTATTGTAAATAATTGCATACCAGGTAATAACTGTGCACTTCCTTCGGGAACAGTAGTTGTAATTCCTCCAACTACAACAACTACCACCAGTACTTCTAGCACTACTACTACTAGTACTAGTACCACTTCCACCACTACTACATCTACAAGTACTTCTACTACTACAACTACAACTACCTTAGCTCCAACCACCACTACTACTACAACAGTTGCTCCAACTACTACAACAACCACTACTACAGCTATTCAAACAACTACCACCACGACTACATTACAGCCTGTATGGTATAGAATGACTAGTTGTATAAATGGTGATACATTGTATAGTACAGAAAGAACAATCGGTACATTTGCTGTAGGAGCTATTGTTATGTTCGGTACAGCGTATTTTACAATTGAACAAGAGTTATACACTCTTCCTGTAGGATCTTTAATTGATGTAGTTGCAACAGCATTAACTAGTTGTCCAACTACTAGTACAACAACTAGTACTACTACAATACCTCTATTGGTGGTAACTAATGGTGCTGTGACTTGTTCAGGAGGTAGTGGATCATTTACATCTACATTTAGTGGTGGAACTCCTCCATATTTGTACACTGCTGCTGATACATCTCAGGTTAACTTAGCTTTAAAATTAGATGGATCAATACCTGGTAGACTTAATGTAACTGGTAACTCTCAGTTATTTAACTTAACACCTGGTAGTTATTATGTTGGAGTTGTAGATAGTGATAATGATACAACAATTAACTTAACTCCTGTTGACGTTAATGGATGTATAACTTCTACAACTACCACAACAACTACATTACCTACTTATTGGTATGAATTAACTAGTTGTATAGATGCCACTATAACTAATTCAATTGGTTATTATGGTGGTGGATTTACTATAGGACAAATTGTTTACATGACTGTTGCTCCTAGTATGTACTTTACTATTACAGGATCTTCAACTACTGCTCCTGCTGGTCCACAGAATGCCATCACTGCATCAGGATTAACTAGTTGTCCTACTACTACCACTACAACAACTACGGAAGCTCCTTTACCTCCTGTAACATTTACATATTCTACATCTTGTGCTGGAGGAGAAGGAACAGGAATTATAACTATTACTAATATTACAGGTGGAACAGGAACTGGATATCAATACAGTATTCAACCGACACCAGGAATATGGTATAATTATCCTGCAACAAATCAATTGACAGGATTAGCAAATAGCACTTATGCTGTAGCTGTTAGAGATAGTGTAGGTGCTGGTACAAGTCAATTTGTTGGTATATCTTGTGTAACTACTACAACCACTACTACTGACGCTCCAAGATATAGATATGAGAAATATGATATTGATGTTGAGTCTTGCATGCCAGTGGGCTTAGTGACATATGCATGGTCTTATCAGAACGTTACTACTGGATACTACAGTATAACTGGAATAGGAACTTTCTACTTAATAACAGCATCACATACTTTTGATACTAATCAATTAGCAAATCTTGTAAGTGCTAGTTGTACACCTGCAACAACTACAACAACAACAACATCTGCTCCTTGTAATTGCTTCATTAATGACATAATAGTTGCTCAGGCAGACTTAGATGATGCTACAGGTAATACTGATCCTGGAAAAAATGATGGTACAGTTTATGTAAGTTATGAAATATGTGGAGGAGGAACTGGATTATCTCAGTATGGTGGAGCAAATACCTATACTCTTTGTATGGATACTGCTGGAATTTCACCAAGCATTTATTACTACAGGAACAATGTGCTAACCGCTCCATCAGGCTCTTCAATAAGTCCAACATCAACCCCGTGTTGTCCATAATTAAGAATATTTAAAATAAAATGCCACAAAACGTATTCATAAAATTTGAGGTCTTGGGAAATAGAGTAACAGGACCATTCGACATCACGGATAACTTAGGGAATGTCTTAGCTGCTAATGTGGCTAGGGCTACTCTTGTTACTGGTGCTACGTATACTATTGCAGATAACGTAAGTACAATAACTGTTACCTCCGATGCTGGATGTTCTGGATCTACTACAGTATTTGTAGAATATCTATTACAATCTACAATTAATGCTGTAGTTACTACATACCGTAACACTGGAAGTTTATGGAAACATTTAACTGACGTAACTGTATACAATAAGTACTATGGTAAAATTCAACCATATGTTATTGAATATCCATTTACTTATAGATATCATGATGAGATAACACAGAACATTAAAGACTTTACATCGGCTTACAAATACCTACCTATCCCAGATGGTGTGTTTAATGATAATGCTAAGATTCAAACAGATGATCAGTATTTCAATAAAGCTATTCTATACAATGGTCAACAGTGTACAGGTGTGTTAAACTTGGTTCCTAAACCAATGAATAACCTTGCTGCTTACAACTCTTATCCGCAATATGGTACAGATAGTAAAACTATTTTAGTTACTAAGTCAGATAGTTTTTATCAATACAATACTTTTTGGTCGGTTGTTATAAATAAATCATTACCTTTGTTTAATACATCGTGTGAGTCTTTATCTATAGACAAAGTGTTAAATCAAAGTAACATGGACTACGGTGTACGATCATTCCGTAAAGATCCATTAAGAGCTAAGAGTTTATTAGTAAGACACATCCTAGATGATCGTTCCGATGCTCACTTAGTTTCTCAATTCATTATTGCTCCATCTCAAGTCTCTTACAAGTAATGGCAAAGAAGAATCCTAAAAATCTTACTAAACAATTTGTAGGAAAACCTCTACCAGAAGTAGAGGCTATTTCTGCTGATGCTAGTGCCGTACAACAGGGTCCTAGAAAGAAGAAACAGATTGGTAATTACAAGAGAGTTGATTCTCAGTTTGCTGATGCATTTAGAGATATTCTTCCTGTTCCTGATAACGTTGCACAAATGTTAGCAAAGACAATACGTGGTGATGCTCGTATGAGTAATGCATCATTAGATGATCAGCAAAAGGTAATGTTATGGGATGTAATACAGAATGCTAAGAAACGTACAGGTAAACCTGATGGCGGTACAGAGTATCAAGACTATGGTGGACTAGGATATGGTGATTCTGAACAATTCAACAATTGGTTCAATCGTGGAAAGTATAATGTATTTGAAGGAGCATATAATAGTTTAACTAATCCAGGATTTAAACTTGGTTCTACAATTGGTAGAGGTAAGTATTTTACTGATCCAGAGAATCCAGACAAGATGTATTATACAGATGTCTATGATTGGAATGCTC
>B570J14230_10000427_pt1 | contig 16631 bp, 19 predicted proteins | sample LakMenepilimnion_3_FD_14230 | JGI IMG/M metagenome (IMG submission 14230) | reverse complement strand
AATAATTTTTTCTATTTGGCGATTAAAATACATATCTAATGCAATTTGACACGCTAATAGTGTTTTACCAGAACCTGCTTGGCCTTTTAATAGAGTAACCGTATTAATTAAAATATCAGCTTTTGCCTGCTTTTGTTCTTCGTTGAGAGTTAAGTTAAACTTGATTGGATTTTTAGGTTTTCTTTTCTCAGCGTTTTTTAATTTTTCTAATTTGTCTGCAACTGGTTCCATATAACTTAGTTTAAGTTTGTTTTTAATTAGTTTGATTTCTCTTCCATATATGCAGCAACGCTGTGCATATAATCAGAAGCTAACGTAATATATGCTGATACCCAACCTGGTAGATTATCTTGATCGCCAATTGATTTATAAAGTTTGGCTCCATTCATAATCATATCACGAAGTTCGCTTTTAGCCATTTTAGCTTCATGATCTGGTTCCGTTGGTGTAAGCATATTAGTCATTTCTTCTTGAACCATTGTTTCAATTAGTTTTTTAATATTCTTATCCATGTTTATTACTTTAATATAAATATCTTATTTGAGCCTTTTAGTCATAAAAAAAGAGGCTAATTACTTAGCCCCTTTTAATATTAAGTTATGACTTAGATTAAACTAAATTCAAACCGTGAACTTTAATAGTTCCGTAGAATTCAGGACGAACCATTTTCTTAGCATAACGAGTCATAACACCTTTACGTGGAGTAAAGTTGGTAGGATCGTAAACTAATGGAGTCATGATCAATGGAATATAAGGAGCATATACAGCACCAGTTTCAAGGAATTGAGAACCTCTGTAACCTAACAAGATTACGTTGTCAGTCATATATGGATTTTTGTATACAGTGAAGCGGCTGTTTAACATACCAACTTTCTGAACACCCATAGCAAACTGCATTTTATCACCGTTAGTGTCAGCTGCATAACCTGGGATTGATTCCAAGATAGTAGCTACGTCTGGAGAACATACTAAGAAGTTCGCACCACCACGCATTGTCTTTTGGTGAATTTTGTTAGATACTTTTTGGATTTTAGTTCCTAAAGTTTGGAACCAAGTGTTTTGAGTATAAGCTGCTGCTGCAGAGTTACCGATAGTCGAGAACGTATCAGTTGCTGCAGAGTACTCATAACCTAAAGCTGCTGACCATACTTCAGTTGTCACAGCATTTTGGATCAACATATCTAAGATCTCTAAATCAATCTCTTGAGAGATATATTCAGATAACATAGAAGTCAATTCAGCTTCTGCATCAATTGAGTGGTAAGCGTTTAAGTCTTGAGCAAATTCTGGAGACCAAACTGCTTTTAACTTACGAGTTTTAGCAACGATAGCCTCAGATTTCAATTCAACATTGATTTCAGGGATATTGATGTCAGCACCTGTTGTATCTTCAAAATCACCACGAGTTGAAGCTGATGGTTGTTTTTGGTATGATACAGTTACGTTTTGATGATCGGTAGTTGCTAATGAACCAGAGATAACGAATGATACAGTGGTATCATTGATGTTTCTAGTAAATTGTGGGAAGTAAGCAGCGATACCAGTTCCTGAAATAGAATAAGCACGAACGCCTTCTACATCTGGGTTAGATAAACCTGCAACTGCTACAGTTACTTTCTTAAATGCACTTGGAGTAGAACCAGAGTAAGCAGCGATAAATTTAGAGTCATAGTTGAACTCGTCATCATCATTACCTGATAATACTAAAGATGAAATAGAACCAGTAGTGGTAGCTGCAGCGAATGAACCAGATACTCTGATTGTTGCTGAAGACTCATTGATTGAGTATCCGAAACGACCTGAACCATAAAGACCTTGAGAAGGATCAGAAGTGGTAGTAGTTACACCGAATACTGAGTTATTTTGGTAACCTGCAGTCGAAGGAACATTGCTAGAGTTTGAAGTAGCAAAACCTGGTTGAGCTGTACCGTATTTGAAGTCCATGTAAAATACAAGACCTGAAGGTAAGTTCATAGGTTGAACTGATACGAAATCTTTAGCAGCGATTTCTGCGAATACACGACGAACTAAAGGTAAAGCAACACCTGACCATTGCTCAGAGTTGTCTGCAGTACCAGTACCGTTTGCTTCAGTTACTAATTGTTTAGCTTGGTTTTCCAACATAATAGCCATACCGTGTCTTTCGTATTCGCTATCGATGCCTTCTAATAAACCAGTCTTAGACCATTTGCCTACTAGGCCTTTGGTTTCTTCCATTTGACGACGCACTGCCGAAGTGCTATCGCCTAAGATGTTTTTTAATGACATTGTTATTGATTGTTTTTTTAAGTGTTAAAAATAAATTACTTTAAACCTGCTAATTTTTTAAATCTGTTAGCTAATTCAGTACCTTCAGAAATCACTTGCTTAGCTGGTTTGGTAGAAGCTACTGGCTTCGAAGCGAATGATTCTTTAACTACTTTCTTAGAAGATGGCATTTTAAAGCCTTCTGCTAATGTTGAATAAACTAATTTTACTTCACGTAAATTGTGAGCTCTGTCAAAGTTTTCGATAACTTTCATTTTTTGACCTTCATTAAGGCTAAAGTTACGGAACAATTTGTTTGAGTAAAGAAGTTTTGCGTTCAATAAATTAACTTCATTGATTTTGTCTTTTAAGAAACGAATAACATTGTAAGCTTCTTCTAAATCTTCTTTAGATTCTTCTTCTTCTGCTTCAGTCATTTCTTCTTTTTCTTCTGTCTCGTCTTCTTCACGTAAAGAACGAATAATTTCGTTGATGTCGATGTCTTCATCCATTTCGTCTTCAGAAGTTTCTTCTTCAGTTACTGGAGCTTCTTCCTCTGCAGGCATTTCTTCTTCAGCTTCTTCCATTTCTAACTCTCTGATGATTTCTTCTAGATCTAGATCGTCATCTGACATTTCTGGCTCTTCTGCCGGAGCTTCTTCTGCTGGTGCAGCAGGAGCTTCTTCTTCAGTGCCCATTTCTTCTTCGCCTTCGCCCATCTCGTTTGAATCATCTTCCATATCCATTTCTTCACCTTCCATTGCTACTTCGTCAGCTGGCATTTCTTCGTCTTCTTCAGACATTTCTTCAGCTAATTTTGCAGACAACATAGAAGTTAATCTTGGAGTGAAAGCTTCTTCAAGAGCAAGTTTAGCGTTAGCTAAAGCGGTTTCTCTTACAGCTTTTGCATCAGCAATAGCTTCTTTTAATAAATCTTTCATGATTTGTCCTCTTATTATAATTTAATTGGAAATAAGATTATTGGGAATCTTAATAGAATAAAAATTTTCTAGCGCCTTATATAAAGATGTAATGAATAAGGCATTGTGCGTTACACAAATAAATATGGGCATGCTTATGAAAACACGCCCATTTGTTAATATTTTTTTAAAATTATTTAGAAATAACTTTAGCTACGATTGTTTTAAGTATATCAACAGACATATCAGATCCTTTTAAAGTATCCACTGTTAAGTGAGTTAGCTTTTCTAAATCAGATCCTAATTTTGCAATAGCTGCTTTTGTACTGGTAATTCCTTCTAAAGAGTGCATAATACCACTGCCGGCTATACCTATCATTATAATTGAATAGATTAGTTCTGCTGCTGGTTCTGCGTTTTCTTTAAGCCAATTATTGTTATTTAACCAAGCAACTCCTTGAAGTATTTTTTTCAATGGATATACAAAAGCTTTATGTGCACTATGAGCTAAATGAACTATAGACTCTCCTGCGACTCTCGCACCTGCCCAAGTAATTAATTTACCTAATAACTTAAGTAAAGTTGGAGAAGCTAATATTAAAGTTAATACTAAACCTTCATTTAATACTTCTTCTTTTTGTAAAGGTCCGGTTTTACCAACATCATCTAATTCAACATCTGCTGGATTTTTATCCGTTAATTGTTTAGACGATAGCTCTTTTGCAATAGATTTAAATAATCTTTCTAAATCAGCATCAGACGCAATTCCTGCTTCTGCTAACATCACGCGGTCACTTTTAGTCAAAGATTCTTTAACTAATAAATATGCTTTTGTATGAGCTGGTATAGCGTCGTATAATTTCATTATATTAATTTTTGTGCCATTGCATTGGCCAACGTTTCATTATAGAATTTTTCAAATTGAGCTCCTGTCAAGTCATCAACTAACTCATGAACATCGTCGATATCGGTTATAGAAGTTTTTGTGCCCGCTACTAAATCTGCTAATTCAGCTATTTTTTTAAGCTTTTTCATATTGTTAGAGCGTTTCATAATCATATTCCATACTCTTTTTCTAGCAGCGCCGTCTAATGCAGGATTACCAAATGCATATTTACCTTCTTTAACTTCTTCTTTTTCAGATTCTTTTTCGCCTTTATCTTTTGTAGGCTCTGTTTTAGCAGTGTAATTTGTATCAATCCAATTGAAAAACTTCTTTTTAGATTTATCATCTTCTAAGTCTCCAGGTTCTTGAATTTTAAATTTCTTCATTGCTTTTTGAAAAAACTTTTGATAATCAGCTCCAGCTCCTGCTTCTGCAGATGCTTCATTTACCATTCCATTAATGTCATAGTATTTAGATAAAGTGCTTCCGATATCTTCATAAGCAGACTCTAAACGCTGCTGAAGTACTGACATTTCAGATGCAGTCTTTTCAAATATTTTATGAGCTTCATCTAAATGCTTCATATGACGATTAACTGTATTAGCGTCAAACCAATCTTCAGTTTCTGATAAAGTTAATTGATGTGCTGCTTCAATTAATGTACTTAAATGTTTAGAAGTTTCTCTTAAAGAATGTGTTCTATAAATGTCATTTGAATGTTCTGCGAAGCGATATACAGCTTCTAAAAAAGCTTTCTTTTGCTCAGTGCTCATACCATCTACTGGATGTTGTTCACTTTCCTTAAGATTGATTAATGAAGCTAATTTAATTGTTTTATTTGGTTTCATATTTTCTAATTTAATTGACTCTGCGTTTATATGTAAAGCTGCAAGATATTTACGTAATGCTTCTTTGTTTCCGGCTGTGTGACCAACTAGCTTTCCAGTGTCTTTTTTATACACCGCATATTTGTCTCCTTGTTTTCTTGCTATATATGGCATTAATAAAATCTTGAAGTAAATTTACCGTTTTGTAAAAATATCGTTCCTAAATTTTTTCCATTAGACCCACCTTGAGGATGAGTATAATTAACGGATATATCAAATGAATAACCTCCAATTGATTGAGGAACTGTTCTGCAAGATATATCCAAAGTCAATGTGCTAAATAAAGCTTGCATTACCGGAGTGCGAATTTCTTTAGATAAATCTGCAGTGTAAGTAATTACATTTGCTTTGGTTTGATCTACAGTTACGGTAGCTATAATTCCAGTTTTAAGTTTTAAAACTTTCATCATTGCCTTTATAATTTGTTCTGACGGTTCTATAATTTCAACCTCATTTAATGACTTCTTAATTTCAGATTCCATTAATTGCTTAAATAGTCCCATATTATTTATTGTCAGTTAAAATGTCAGTAATTAAATGATTTACTTTTTCATATTTAGCAGCCTTATTATTTAAGTCTGCTTGCACTGATTCATGCATAGGTGCTAAAAAGGCTCCATGAGTTGATGGATTAGACACAAAGTCAAAAGCGATTAATTCAAAGTCTGATTGAACTTCAACTTCAGACTCTCCTAATTGTTTAACTGATCCTAAACCTCTAGAAGAAATACCTAATTTAATACCACACTTAAATAACTCTTTTAAGATGTTACCTGATGGAGTTGATAAAACTTCTACAGTTCCACATAAATCATTTCCTTCCCAATGCATCTCTGTAATATTATGAGATACGTTGTTTAAATTTACGATTGAAGAATCTGGATGATCTAATTCACCTAAAGCTCTTCTTTCTTTGATATTAATATCGTTATACTTTTTAGCTTCACGAATTAAAATATCTTTAGGGTAAACTCTACCGTTTTGGTTTTTAGCATCTGCTCTTTGCAATACACCTTTAACCATTAATCTACCGTTATTCTTTTCCATAGACTCATTGATCATCTCCGGAGTGATGTCAAATGTAATATAGTCTACTATTAATTTCTTATTTTCCATGTTAAGATGCTAGTTCTTTTAATTGTTTAGAAACTCTCAATAAACGCTCACTAATTTTAGTAAGATTTTCACGAGACGATTTCCAATAAATGCCATTGTCTACGCCCATTTCTTGTTTTAATCGTACATTATGATTAACAACTTTTTCAATTTCTTTTAACCCTTTATTAATGTAGTTAATTGAAGTATTGATTTTTTGTTTAGGCGATGCTATTGGATCTTTTTTATATTCGTTATAAGCAATCTCATTAATAAACATTTCTTTTGAAAGTTTTTTAAAGTCAGATTCTTCTACAGCTTCTTTTTTTACTTTTTTTACTTTTTTATAACCCAACATTTCAATAGTGTCATCTCCTAATTCACCAAAGGCATTAGGAGTATCGTATGCACCAGCTCCTGCTGATGTCGACATTTCATCTAACTCATCTTCTTCTTTGAAGATATTTTCAGCTTCTGCTGATTCTGTTAAACGAAACTTTTTAAATGTATCTAAATATGACATAAATTATAAATTAATATAATACTAATAACGACCCAGTTGCTGAAGCAGCTGCGTATGCCAATGGTAAATTATAAATTACGTGAGCTGCACCTGGTTCATGAAATTGACCGCTAGGATAAGTTACGTCTGAACCGTTAAATTTTAAAGATATAGATCCTTGAGCTAATATAATAAACCCAGCTGGATTAGCAAAGCTTCCAGTAGCAGTAAATGGATTATTTAATGATCCAGATACATGCACAACTCTAGTGTATGCTGATCCTGGGGTAGCTGAATAATATTGATTTGAAGCTACGTAAGGTGCTTGAGTTGGTTTTGCGTTTAAATTACCGTTTGCCATTGTTATACTTTCTTAAGTTCTTTGATTAATTCATGATAACGTAACAAATTCAATACGTGATTGTCTTTAATTGATTTAGCATTGGCGATATCTTTTAAAAGATTAGTTACCTCTGTTAATTTAATTTTAACTACTTTATCATCAACTTTCGCAGTTAATGACTTAAGATCTTTTTGAAGTTTAGCTACTTCTTTATTAATAAACTCTTTTAATTCAGCTCCTTCAGATACTGCATTAATATATTGTCTTAATAAACCTTTTTGTCCTTCGTTTAAATTAGAATATTTTTCATTGAATCTATCAACTAAAATCTTATAAGATAATAAACGAACTTCTTTATCTTGTTTGATAAAGTCAGCCATTTCATTTATTTGAGTTGGCTTTTTAACATCATTACGAGTAATGTGTTCTACAATAGTATATCTGTTATTTACAGACTCTACTGGATTGTCGGCAATTGTATATTCGAATAATTTGAATATAGCTGCTAATGGCTTATAATTATTTACCTTTGATTTGAAAAAATCTTCTAAATTATAAGTGTCTTTGATTTCTTTAATCAAATTGTATTTTTGTCTACTTAATACGGCTTGATTAATATTTGATTTTGCAGCTAATACGGCTTCGATCAAGTGGTTTGCTTTATCCTCTTTAGAGAATTTTTCTTTAACCAAAGTCTGATATAGGTTAAGTTCTTTTGCTAATTCTGTGTTTTTAGCAAAATACTTTTTAATAAGCGGTATTGCCTTTGAATCATTATTATTCAAAGTATCCGACGCAACTTGTCGAACAAGCAATTCAAATAGAACGCCGGTGTTTTTAAACTTTGAGTGTTTTAAATTTTTCATTCAGGCTTAATGTTATTTTCTTAATAATAAATATGTAAACTATGATCTTTTAAATTATATCGTCTTGAATTATAATTGTTTCATCCATAATACTCGATTCTGCTAGTATTTTCGACTTTTTAGAAATTAATTTTTCCAATCCATATTTTTTAATAGGGTTAGTCGATTCATTTCTAGAGTTTTTCCATGCTACTTTTCCTATTGGATCATACCCTCTAGGGTGATCATGAGAATTGTATTTTACAGGCTCTTCAGGTCGACCAGCTCCAGGCCATCCACCTTCAGGTACTTCAGGAGTATTACGATTTTTAGATCGTTTATCATATTCTTTTTGAAGCTTATCAATACCTTCTCCAAATGGATTAGCATCTTCTTCACCTTCTTCTTTTTCTTTTTCTTTAGGTTTTGGGTTTGCCGGATCTTCGCCTTCTTCAGCTATTTTAGTCATTCTAAATGTATCTTTTTGATCCTTAATAATTCCCATTTCCATTTCTTCCATTTCATCTTCTGTTAAATTAAAGATGTTTTTAAAGATCCAATTTCTAGAAATAATTTTACCTTCTAACATTGATTTAGCTAAATCAACTTTGGTATTATATAAAGTTAACTTCTCTTGTTCGTAAATAGTCGAAGGAGAAGTCATAGTCAATTCAAAGTCTATTAACTCTGCATCTTCATATCCTTGAGCAACTAAATGCACAATAGCAATTTTAGTCAATTCAGAAATTATAATTCTTTGAATTCTTTCAATTGTTCTAGCAAAACGAACATCTTCAGCTGCTAAAGTAGCTTTACCTGAAATACCTTCTTCATATCCAATAAATGCTTTTGGCACTTTTAAAGCAGCCATCATTTTATTACGAAGATATTCAATATCATCAATACCGGTAAATTCCATACCAGCTAATGTATCAATTTCTGTTCCAGACTGTCCACCACGAACTGGTAGGAAATAATCTTCCAACATGTTTTGCATATTGAATTTAAGATTATACTCTCCTGTTTTTTCATCTACATACGGAGTCTTTCTCATGGTGTTCATGATTTTCTGCATGTAGTTATCAACTTCATTAGGTGGAATATTACCTACGTCAATTTTAAATATACGCTTTTCAGGTGCACGCATAATACGATGAATTAACATCGCATCTTCCATTAATGTTAATTGTTTCCAAACTTTACGACCACCTTCAATCATTGATTTACCATATGGTAAAAAGTTTGAATCTGTTAAGTTTCTAAAATGCGCTATTTCGAAATTTTCATAAGTGATATTTCCTCCGCCTAGCTGTTTGAATTGTACGTGATATGGATTATTAATATCCATTCCTTCCTCACGAATGATTTCATATGCTGACATAGGAGTTACATTGATAATACCGATTTCTTCTTGCACATCTAAATGTAAATATAAATCTCCATATTTACACATATTACGTGTCCATGGCCAAAGGTTAAATTCTACATTTAAAATATCATAAAATAAATTATGAAGTATTTTTTTAATGTTTTCGTCGTTACTGGTAATTCGCAATACATCTCCAAAATCGTCTTTCATTACGGTTTCATCTGCATAGATATCTAATGCTGATGAAATAATTGAATCTTGATCCATTACTTCATAATCTGTATACAATTCTGTTTTAGAAGAAAAGTAGTTATAATTAGGATTATAAGTATTTAATGAATTAGGACGTACGCCATGTAAGCGTGTAAAACGGTCGATAAACTTTGAATTATGTGCATTACCCAAAGATTGTAAGTGATCGTTATCAACAACTCGTAACTGATTTTTTCCAACTCTGCGCACTACCACATTATTATTGAATAGTCGTTTTAAACGACCGAATAATGATTTGTCTGCCATAGTGTGATTATTAAATTATTTTAAATAAATATCTATTTTTTAAAGAAGCCATGTTAAATCTTCATCTTGACCTTTTTGACCGGTGCTCATTGTCCAACCGGCTTGGTTTCTAGACCCTGCATTAGCAGAATATACGCCATTTCCTTTACCAAAATAGTCTAAAGTTTTCCTATTCAATTCAATGCCTTGTTGTCTTAATTTAAGGGCTGTATCTCTTATCCATAATCCAATACAAAATGATAAAACAAGGTCATCATTATAACCATGTTGTGCTTCTGCTTTTGAACCATTCCAAATAAATACGAAAAGCTCTTCAATTAATCGACGACTACGAATTACCGGAACTCTTTCTCTCATGTAAGTGTCTAATTTGGAAATTACCAAAGGACGAGTACGAGAAGAAGTTGTAAATCCAGGAGTCATTTGTGATGTATCTTTTAAATCTACATATCTAGCTAATTGTTGAGATACNTCTGATACTTGACCATCTTTAGGAGAATANTATAAATTCTTATAGCCTCTGTCNATTGCTACTTGAATAGAAGCCCAACCTACATTGGCATTTTCAATTACTAATAAAGCATCATTGTATTCTGTAGCAATATTAACTAGAAGATTTCCATAATCTTTAGTAGATATTTGGCCTTTGAATTCCGCTACTTGCGTTACTGATTCTACATCAATAACGTGAAATGCTGAATAGTCAGCTCCATCTCCACGAGCAACGTCCGCTACTACAATATAGTCTCGAGAATAATCTGGTTTCTCCCAAATCCATAAATTTTCAGAATCTCTTTTTTCTATAGGATCTTGTATTGTAGTTTGATTATACCATTGTAATAAAGCACCATCAATTACAGTATGTCCAGAAGAAATAAAGTCACAATCACATTCTTGAGCTGCTCCTTTAGGTCCTAATAGTTCATCTTGTTTATCTCTCCAAATTTGATTTCTATCAGGATGCACTGACCAATGCAATCTAATAGTATTAAATCTGTTTCGCTTCTCTTCAGCTCCTACCCATGTTTTATGGAAAAAATTACCAGTACCATTAGGAGTTGATAATATAATAGCTCCACCTCCTGTTGCTAGCGTTTGCTGTGCTGATATCCAAATTTCTTCTACATTGGAAATAAACGCAGCCTCATCTATAATCAATAAAGACAATGCTTCAGAACGACCAGAGTCACCTGATGATGAAGTTGCTTTGATTTGAGACCCATTATTTAATCTGAGTGATAATTTATTATCTTCTGCTGCTGGTAATTTAAGCCATGAAGGTAAATTTTCATACATGACTTTTACCTTTAATACTAGATTTTTTGCAACCTCTTGTTTAGTCGCAATTACTAGGATATTTTTATCCCCAAAAAACGTCATAAGCCATAGTGCATAGCCTGCACTTAATGTAGAGATACCTAGTTGCCTAGATTTTAATATGATGTTATAATCGTTGTCTCGCAGGTCTCTTAATGCGGTCTCTTGAAATGGATATAAGTGAAATGGAATTTTACCTTTTTGAGGATGTTGGATCTGGCAATACTTTTTCATAAAGTGAACCGGATCCTGTAAACATTTCTTGTATTCTTCTCTTATAATATCCTTTAAGGATTGTTGACTCATAACTTATTTTTTAAGTGAAATCTTCCAAAGCATAGAACCTTGGATATATGTATTTAATTCAGAATTTGTTCCAATTCCTAACCCATACATATGGTCTTTTTTAGTTTTTAATATTGCATTAAATCCTATTGTAGTGTAACTAGGTTTTTGAATTCCTAATGAACCTCCTAAATATAATTGAGTTCTAGGTAATTCTTTTAAATATGTTGTATTGTTAATTACAGTTTTAATTATTTGTGCATTCCATTGTCTACCAACTAACCCATTTTTAGTAATGCTGTCTATTACAGAAACATATCCTAAACTATCTTTTAAATTTAATGTATCTTTGTAAACGTGCATTGCAAAATATTCTTTAATAATTGCAGCTGTATCAGCATTTGCAGGAATTTGTATATATACCGGAACATCTCGATAAATGTCTTTTCCTTGTTTATAAACATTGTGATACTGTTACTTTTACAGTATCAATTTCACGTTTAAGTACTTCATATTTTTTTCCATCAATTTTTAAAATTTCTTTACCATCTTTTGTAGTGGTTGAACAAGAACGTTGTAAAAAAATCACTGCAGCAAGTACAGCGATTATAATGTAAGAAAAATTCTTTTTAATAAATGTCATAATCTACCTTTTTATTTAATATAAATATAAAGGTAGTAAATATTAGGTAATAATTGCCGGGGCTGACGGCGTTACTGTGGTTGCAACTACTGGTGCTGGACCTGCTACGCCGGTTACTGATTGTCCTGGAGGAACGATTACTGTAGCTGTTTTAATATAAGCATCTATTGCGGTTGCTAAATCTTTTGCAAGAGTTCGCTGCGCAGCTGCTAAATCAGTTTCTCCAGTTGTCATTTTTTGAAATGCAGCTAGAATTTGAGCTTCTAAAACTGTGGTAATTAACATAAATTATTTATCTTTTACAGGACCGCCTACAATCCAAGCATTACATGTTCTCGAACCTGCACACTTAAATTTAAGCATTGTGCAATATCCTAATTTTCCAGCTTCTATAGTATTCCAAGCGTCTTTTTCAGCTCCTTGAGTATCATCTAATTCTGCCTCAGCTTCAGGAGCTTCTGGCTGTAACCATGAAGGTATTTCAGCAGCTTCCATTTGTTGTTCTGGCCCTTGTTCTACTGGCTTCTCTTCAGGAGCTACGTACTTTTCTCCAGATGCTAATCCAACTTCAATACAATTTAAAATTCTAGAAGTAATATTAAAAGCGGCACATGAATTACATCTTGAATCCTTAGCTTCTTCCATGGTATCTAATTTCCAAGTAGCCGCTTTATCTTTCCAAAATTTAATATTTGGATTGTTCGGATTCAATGGACCATATCCATATTTGTCAATAGCAATTTGACGATGTTCTAAATTAACCTCAACGTTTTGAGTAGCTACGGGGCACTTTGGTGCTTCGTCTTCTTTTAATAAATCTACTAATTTTATCATATTATTTTATTTTGATAATAGACTTTTTAAGCATATTATCTAATTTTTTATTTACTGATTCTTCTTGTATATACGGCTCATTATAATTAACAACTCCTTTGGAAATATTTTTCATTGCATTAACTGCATCATCAGTCTGAGGCATTACATCTCTTTTAGGTGCTCCGGCTACTGGCTGTGATGTTTTTTGCATTGAATTAATATTAGGTACTACAATACCATCTGCAATTCCTTCTGCTTTATTTACATTTGCAACTTTAGAACGAAATCTTTTAAATACATCAATACACTCTGGAGTGATATTTTTAATAACATACTCACGAACAAATTTAGCGTCTGCTTTTAAAAGATTTTGACCTTGCACGCTTTGAGTTGGTACTTTACCTAATTCAGCTGCAATAGCTAATTGTACTATCTTTAATACATCTACAGGATTTATTTTAGGTCCTACTAAATCAATAGCATCAATTACACCTCTGGAATTCATAGCATATAACTGACTCCATCTATGATGTCCGTCTATAATATATTCTCCATTGTAAGTTACAATTGGAGCTTTAATAGTTACTGTGTTATTTCCTAAACAATTAGCTAGAGAATCTGCTTTTGTTAATGGCCACTTCAATGACCCATTAACATCAATTTCATTTTGAGTAGGTCTTAAATCAGTTACTTTAATTGCTTTTGAAACTGCTTTTAATAAATCATCTGTTTGGTCTCCGTCTGTTCTGCCTGAAGTGATAAATGCTTGCACTTTTTTATCAGACGCTAATGTACCTAATTTAGCAACAAACTCTTCATAGTTTGAAACTTTAGTAATTAAATCTTTTACTTCTTCAGCTGCTTTATCATCTGTAGCATCTTCGTTAATTACTAAACCTGCTAATTTTCTAAGTCTAATAGATTCTTGTATTAATTCGGTTTTCATTATTATTTTATTTTTACCAAGCTCTACATGACCAATATCTAGCTTTCCACCTAGGTCCTGGATTTTCACAATTATGTCTTGCTCTAAAAGATTTTCTTCGAGCTGGATTGTTCTTTTTAATTTTCATTCCTGGCTCACCAAATCCTACTTTTACTACATTTCCTTTTTCATTTCGTACATATACTGCACGCTTTCTAGGACCTCCTGGAGTATAAAATGGTTTGCCTAATTTTACTTTTCTGCCTTTATATTCAGATTCCTCAATTACCTTGTTATCTTTTTTTTTGACTCGATATATAATTCGGTTGAAGATTCTTTAGGCATTTTCATTTTTTTATCATAATCGCCCATTTTAATTCCTTTTTGTTGACTCTTTTCTCCGAATGCCATCATTTCCAAATCCTTTTCAGTTTGTCTGAAATCTTCAATTTCATTTTCAAACCAATCAGCAGCGATAGCACAAGTATTCATTGCTTGAGCTACATCGTCTTGATCTGCATCTGGGAATTTCTCAAATCCTAAATCGTAAAACTCATCCCATGCATCTTCATCTGCTAAATCTTCCAATTTCTTTTTATTAGAAGTAAACCACTTTGAAATTTCATCATGTAATGAAACTGGCTCTTCTACTGCTTCATTTAAAGATTCTTTAACAATCTTTCTAATAGTAGTACGAATAATATGCTCTTGAATTTTATGATCTAATAAATCAACTACATCTTCTGGTTCTAATGACAATGCTTTATGAAACATTGCATCTGCTTGATCAGCTTCTGCTTCTGCTGCTTTTAATTTTTTAGCCATTGCAATTAATGCTGGCTTTAGTTTTTCTTTTTTAGCTGGATCTGTAGCGTTTACAAATGCAGTTTTAAGAGTTAACATATCAGCTTCAGCTTGTTGCATTACAAGCATCTTAGACTGAAGTTCTTCAGTAGCCTTTTTTAAGTCTTTTGAAATTTTAGGATCCATTATATGTTTATTATTTTTGTAAATGTGTCATTAATACTCCACCTATTGCTGAAGCGTGTACTGCTAAATGATTTATAGATTCAATATCTAATTTAGTTTTTCTTTTTGTAAAATCTAAACCTAAAGTGCCAATAAATTTACCATCTATAGATTTAATTGCAAATAAATATCCAGATTTGCATCCAGACTCTTCTGCTATATATTTCAATCCAAATGTTGGAATTTTTTCATCTTTAAAATCGTGAATTTCAATTATATCATTTTCTAATAACTCATTAACTGATTTTGAAAATAAGTTAACTGGTATATTTTGGAAATTATTTTGTATTGATTGAATTCCTACTTTAACGGTTTCGTAAAATACACTGAATTTAGCTATTGATTTTCCGGTTGGATAAAAATGACCTCCATTGTGAAATTGAGCTACCCATACTCGATCTGCGCTGAATTCATCTTTTATATGTTCAATTTTAGTGGTTACTAAATTTCCTATTTCTACAGCATCTGCAACCATATCGGATGGAGATTTTTTGCTGTCTAAATGAGCTTTGATTAGCATAACTAATATTGGGCCTGCGACACCAGTTAAAAATGCTACTATAATTTGCGTCATTACTTATTGTTGTTGTTTAATTCGTTTATAAAGTTTTCTTTGAAAAGTACAAATTCTTTTTCTATTTTGTCTGCAATTTCTTCTGCAGTCATTCCACCATTCCATTGTTCTGTCGTGCCATCTACATTGGTAAAGTTAGCAGGATTTCTAAAAGACTCAATTAATTCTTTAGCCTCTTGTTCTGCATCCTTCAACCAAGCTTCTGCATTTTTAAGCATTCTTTCTTTTTCATACGCTTCATATTTTCCTTCAATACGAAGATTATGTTCGAAATCTACTTGACAGTCAAAACAATGTTTTTCTAACTTCCAGAACTTTTCATCCAATCGCTTTGTCATTGAATTATTGCACTTAGGACATGTCGACGGCATTTTATTAGCAATGAGTTGACGGATTTCATCCATTTTACCCTTTTTAATTTTAAAGCCTTCTCTTTGCTCCCATTCATCCCCATTCTCAACCCAACATTCACCAACCGCTCTTTTTTTGTTTTGATTAGCAACTTTATCTGCATCTGAAAACCCAACCGTTGTTTTATTTTGAGTACGGTGAGTACCATCTAGCATTTTTTTAATTGCTTCTATATTACGTAACTTCGTTGCCATGGCATTTTTTTATTTATAATAATAATTATCTTATTTTTTAAAAGATGTCGCTAATCCGCCTAAAATGAATTTACCAGTAATTTTAAATGGTTTATTGTAAATTTTAGTATCACGAATAACAATACCTTCATGCTCTGATACGGGGCCTAATGGAGAATTTAGCTTAGCTAAAATAGCATCTCCTAATTTCATAGTAGCTATGTAAATAACAAACCCATCTACTGCAGCTTTGTAATCTTTAGGATCTGCAATGTATTCTGGTAAAGCTACCCCGTCTGATATTTTAATTAAAACATCTTTAGATAAAGCAGCTATTCTTTTACCATCTACGGTTTTAATATCTCCGTCTGGTATAGTTGCTTTTGCTAACCATTGAGAAAGAGTTTTAGTTTCTTTTTTATCTCCGAAATTAACTGTATATGATTTATTTAATTCTTTTGACAAATCAGGTTCTCCATCTAATGTAGTTGGAATAGAACCTAGCACTTCATATCCACGCTCTGATGCTGACGGTACTAAATTATTTAATAAGTCTTGCATTGCTGCTTTATTATATGCTTTTTCTTTAGTAGCTCTTTTAGTTGGAGTTACTTGTGCAATTTCTAACAATCCATGAACTGCTAGGAAATTTTTATTATAAGACAATACGTTAGTTGATCCAGCTACATATTCTAAATTGAACATTACGTTAGGATTATCCCATAATCCTAATTTTTTAAGAGCTGGCGTAATTTCAGATAATGCTTCATTGAAAATATCTAATACAGTACCTCCAATTTTAATCATTCCATGACCTTCACCAAAACGATCTGTTAATTCTGCTT
>B570J14230_10000426_pt1 | contig 16634 bp, 19 predicted proteins | sample LakMenepilimnion_3_FD_14230 | JGI IMG/M metagenome (IMG submission 14230) | reverse complement strand
ACAGAAACCGCAGTCAAAGCTGCACAAGTTCGTTATGGCTTAAAACCTGATGGTGTAGTCGGTGGTGGTACATGGAAAGTTTTCTTAAAACGCACTTCCCAATAAGTAGGTGAACACAATAAAAACAAACTGTGTAAAGAAACGTAAAATCGCCCAAACCCTCTTGCCTCTTGCCTCTTGCCTTGCCATAACGACAATTTTCAACGCCAACCTACTTAACATTAAACTATGAAGCACTTTATTTTAACTTGGCTTGGTACTGCGGTAGCATTGTTAATTACCTCTAAAATTGTCCCCGGAATTGTTCTCACGAGTTTTACTGCTGCCTTAATTGCCGCTGTTATCATTGGTTTAGTAAATGCCATTGTCCGGCCAATTTTGCAGATTTTAGCATTTCCCATTACCTTAATAACTTTAGGTTTATTTACCCTTGTAATTAATGGTTTAACTCTATGGTTTGCTAGTGCGATAACTCCCGGTTATGGTTTTGAAATTCGGGGTTTTATTCCTGCTTTTTTAGGTTCAATTGTTTTATCAATTGTCTCTGGTATTATTAACCAAATAGTTAATATCGTTGACTAAATATTTAGTTTCTAATCACTTTTAGCCACAGCTACTGTGACTGCTCCCATTTCCCCTGATAATCGAAAAATCTGTTTAGGAACTAATAATATTATTTTCGCAGATGTGATTTTCGAGACTGCCAGCATAGCCGAAGCCTCAGCTACGCTAGATGTTTCCACAAACTTAGTAATACTATGATTAGGATGGGGAACAAGGACACTATTTAAAAGTTCAGCACTAAAGACTTTCAAAAGTAACTGTTCTGAGTTACAAAATTCTACTAAACCAATTTCTGAGGCTTTCTTATCAATAGTTGCAATTCCAGATATTTCACTATATATAAGTTGGTATTCTTGAAAAACCTGTTTAATTGCAGTATTAATTAGGTTCTGAGAAACTCCCTTTTGACAACCAATTCCTACCCATAACAATTTTTTGTCTGTCACATTATGCACTTTGTTTTGTAATATTGAGTATCCCGCAAATAAGAACTAATTAGCTTAAAATCTGCCGATTTGTAATCCTTAAAATACGGAAAACCTATCATTGCTGGTTATATAGTCCTGAATCTATTCCTGCTTGTTGAACTAACCACCACCAACTATTGTGACTACTTCCAAGCGATCGCCATTTTTGATGTGGGTTTCCGTCCAAAATTGACGATGTAAGATTTCACCGTTGTATTCTACTGCGATTAAGCGCAGATTAAAACCCAACTGTTGCAGTAATTCTGGTAAAGCAGTTGGGGATACACAATTGCGCGTTTCTCCGTTGACTTGGAGATTAATTTGATTTGACATAAAGCTGTGAGAAATTTTGAATTGAGGACTATGAAAGTTATAAGAGTTTGGGTAACATCTATGGAGAATGGACTTGTCCACAAAAGATGAAAAGCTTTTATTTTTCCACATAATTTATTTTAAAGATAGGTCTAATAATTCAATATCTTTATGTTTACGAGCGATTCGATAGCAAGTTTGTGTTTTGATGGAAACGACTTTTTTATCTTTTTCTTCTAGACTTAGCCTGAATACTAGCATAATTCTGCTTTCAATGGAATAATGCTGATAATCCTACCTGGGGAATTACCAAAATCCCCAGATTGGTACGGTGATGCCTAAATTGACTATACGTTTCTTAACAAAATATAAATTGGCGTTCATGACAACAAATAAACTCGAATCAACGAAACTGGAGTCAACAGACCTAAATATAGAGCAATTGCCTCCGGCACTACATTCCACGCCATCGCCAAATGTGATAGCGTTTATTTTATTATCTGTTGCCCTAGTTGCGCTGTCCTGGACAGCTATCTTAATCAAGCTATCGGTTCGAGAAATTAGTGCTAACGCCACAGTATTTAATCGCTTGTGGATAGCAACGATTATCTTTGGGCTGTGGAATGGATTCAATGAATTACGCGTACGCGCGAAAAATTTAAATGACGAGCCTACAACCAAAGAAAGCTACCAATTAAGAGATATTATACTGTTAGTTGCAGTAGCTGTTGTTCATGTCGTGGGTCGAGTTCTCTGGAGTTGGTCTTTGACTCAAACCACGGCTGCTAATGCTACTGTACTGTCGAATCTCCCCCCATTATTCACCACGTTAGGGGCTTGGTTGATATTAGGTAAAACTTTTAACCGCAGATTCGTGATTGGGATGGTAATTGCCCTTGCGGGGGCATTTACTTTAGGATTAGATGACTTCTTCTGGTCTGAAAATCTGGTAATCAGCCAAAAAGCTATTATTGGTGACGCGGCTGCTTTGTTATCGTCTGTGTTTTATGCAGCTAGTTTCCTGATGATCGAACGACTGCGAACTAGATTACCTGTACAAAATATACTTGTATGGCGCTGCTTTTTAGGTACTTTGTTTATCCTCCCAGTGGTGCTAACCTTTGAAGAGCAAATTTTTCCTATTTCCTGGTTTGGTTGGCTCACGGTATTTGGATTAGCTGCTATTTGCGAAGTTCTAGGACATGGATTAGTAGTCTACAGTCTCAAGTATTTATCATCATCCTTCGTGACAATATTTCTGCTACTTGAACCAGTCATGACTGCAATTTTAGCTTGGTTCATCTTTTCAGAAAGCCTAAGTTTGGTTAACCTTTTGGCTCTTAGTTTCATATTACAGGGTATATATCTAGCAAAAACAGGTAAAGGAGCGGATAAAGAGTGAGTTATACATCAATTAATGGTGTAATTTGGAAATCTTCAAAAATTACTTGAAAACCTTCCCGTTCAGGTGATGCGCACATAGGGCCAACCTGTAAAGTTTGTGCTTCACTCAAATACGCTAGTCTGAGCATTGTATATTGTTCACCGTCAAGGGAATATTTCACCTCCACAGCACCTTCAAATCGTTCCAATCTTAGCCACAAGTAAGCTGGGTTTTGAGGTAGCTGCACTACAGACCAATCAGAATAATCCCGTGTAACTACAGCACTGGCATATTGTACATCGTTTACAAATTCAATTCCACACTTTAACCATGTTAAATCGTTTTCGCGGATCATTAATCCTGCTTGGTCATAAAGCACCTCATACTTGCCGATAATTTTCACATCAGCCCTAAAATTACCTGTGACTTCTTGATAGTAAAAGTGTCCGTTATCACGGATAAAACCGTAATGAGTTTTGCGCCAAAAGTCTGTTTTCAGTCCCGAAGTGACTGATAGTGTTTGTTCCTGATGTTTCCAATCTGGTGGTTCATTGTGCCATTTTTTCATTTTCTTGTTTCTCCCCTTGATAAGGGGGGATTAAGGGGGGTAATAAATATTTGATACATCATCAAGAACTTTTAAAACATCCTCTTAGATATAGTTCTTCCAATTTGAGCATTTTATTTTGAATACTATAATTTTTTGCAGAAATAAGAGCATTTTGTTTGATTTTTTCCCTCAATGACTTATCCTCTAATAAGGTTAAAATTCCCTCAGCAATTTGTTGACTATTTTGATAATCAACAATCCAAGCGTGTTCTTTGTGGATCGCAAAATCCTGAGCAATACCCGTTGCTGTAATCACAGAAGGAACTTCCGATAACATTGCATCAATAGGAGATTGTCCAAATGCTTCGATCATGGGATCAGAAACATGAACAAAGATATCAAAGAGACGAAATAAGGCAAAAAGATCCTCTTCAAAATAGATTTCAACATAGCTATCAGCAGGTAATTCTGCCAATTTATCTACTACACTCAAAGCCTCTGCATAGTTAGGTTTATTGGTACTATCTTTTGTGATGTTTTGGAATTGCTCTTGTATATTCTTTGTATCTGTATGAGTTCCTGATAACAGTAAAAGGGCATTAGGATGAGTTTCTAGTACCTTTTTAAATGCTTCAATTATATATTCAACTCCTTTCCATTTAACATACCTTGCCGATACACCAATAACTGGTCCAGTGTGATTTTTGAGATATTTGTCTTGAAGTTGTTTAATTCTTTGGGGATCTATATTTTCATACTGTGTGAGATCAAATCCACTGGGAATGACTGTTATTTGATCTTCTGGCACACCATCGGCAATCATACCCGCTTTTACCTGATTTGTAACGGCGATCGCATTAGTGGCAAATTGCCAAATTAACTCATATTTACTGCGAGCGTGTCTTGTCCATTTTATACCTGTATTTTCTGTCGTATAAACCCTGACTGGAACTTTGGCATAGTAAGCAGCTTGTAATCCTGCTAAATGGCCAGCAAACCAATGGGTATGTACTATATCTGTTTTGTTTTCTACTAAATGATCATAAATAAATTTAACAACTTCAGGGGTATTTCTATAATCGTTGTAAAAGGTTGTTTTATAAGGAATTTCCATCTGTTGTAAAAAATCAACTATGGGATCACCTTCATTTAAAATCAGATAATCAATGTCAAACTTAGAATTATCGGTATATTGGGCAACCCACTCAAACTGAACCCAACGGATTTGATGAGTAAAGATATAGGTCAGTTTTATTTTTCGGTTCATTTTTGTTTTAGGTTTAAAAATTTTATACGAAGATTTTATCATTAATTCATCTGATAAAGTCACATTATTTAATGATATTATATCTCATGGACTTATGTAGTAGCGCTTGCGGAGTGTGCTGGAGGCTCTATTATATGCGCCAAAAATTTTTTAAGCATCCTCTGACGGAAATAAAATTTAACTATTTTATCGAATCGCTGTAAGACCCCCGTCTCAAGGTCTCCTGGGCGGGGGGTAAAGCGGTTAAAAACGCAGCACTAGGCATCTCAATATTGAGCGGTAGCGAAATAGAATCTGCATAGTAGCTAAGTTTTTAACAATCATGATATACTATTTATGTAGCAAAGTTAGACATAAATGATGGTATTTGAGGCAAAACTTGAAGGACTTGACGAGCAGTATCGAGCGCTTGATGAAGCGATTAGAACTGCTCGTTTTGTGCGTAATAGTTGCCTGAGATACTGGATGGACAATCAGGGCATTGGACGCTATGACCTAAATAAATTCTGCGCTGTACTTGCTGCTAATATTGAGTTTCCTTGGGTATCCAAATTAAACTCAATGGCCAGACAAGCCAGTGCAGAAAGAGCGTGGTCTGCTATTGCTAGGTTTTTTGATAACTGCAAGAAAGGCAAACCAGGGAAGAAAGGTTTTCCAAAGTTTAAGAAAGAACAAACACACGGTTCTGTTGAATACAAAACCTGTGGTTGGAAACTTTCTGACGACCGCAGGTACATCACTTTCACCGATGGATTTCAAGCAGGAACATTTAAACTTTGGGGAACCCGTGACTTGCACTTCTACCAACTTAAACAGTTTAAAAGAGTGCGAGTGGTGCGTCGTGCTGATGGGTATTATGCTCAGTTTTGCATTGACCAAGAACGACTTGAAAGGCATGAGCCAACGGGTAAAACTATTGGTATTGATGTGGGCTTGAACCATTTCTACACCGACAGTAACGGTGAAACAGTCGCCAATCCTAGACATCTTCGCCAGAGTGAAAAGTCTTTAAAACGGTTGCAACGCCGGATGTCCAAGACAAAAAAGGGTTCTCAAAATAGAGTTAAGTTGAGAAATAAACTGGCGCGTAAGCACCTCAAAGTAAGTCGCCAACGTAAAGACTTTGCTGTAAAAACAGCAAGGTGCGTAGTGAAGTCTAACGACCTCGTGGCGTATGAAGATTTGATGGTGCGGAATATGGTCAAGAATCATCGCTTGGCTAAGTCAATTAATGATGCGTCATGGTCGTTGTTCCGTGAATGGGTTGAGTATTTTGGTAAAGTGTTTGGCGTGGTAACTGTTGCCGTGCCGCCCCACTTCACCTCACAAAACTGCTCAAATTGTGGGCAAGTGGTTAAGAAAACCCTTAGCACTAGAACCCATATATGCCCCCATTGTGGACATACACAAGATCGCGATTGGAACGCAGCGCGGAACATACTAGAAAAAGGTCTAAGTACGGTGGGTCACACCGGAACTAACGCCTCTGGAGAGACTGACCAATACTTGAGTGAGGTAACTCCTTCAAGCAAGTCAACTCGTGGAAAGAGGAAACCCAAAGAGCGATCTTTGGAATCCCCACCTTCAACGAAGTAAGGTGGGGAGGATGTCAAAAGCAATCTCCTGGGTTTAAAAAAATAAAAAATACAGATTAAACGACATGGGAATATTAAGGTTTTATTTAGCATTATGTGTGATTGCAGAACACTCAAATTCTGTACTTCCGTGGCTTGTCCATGATGGTTTAGAATCAGTAGAAATATTTTTTATGATTTCTGGTTTTTATATGGCTATGATTTTGCCAAAATACTCTAATGTAATGGAATTTTACTTCAACAGATTCCTCCGAATTTTTATTCCCTATTTCTTAATATGTGGAATGATTTTAACGCTGAGTCTAATATTTGGCATTGTGTGGGGAGAATGGTTAGAATTAGAGCCATTTATTAATTTCTCTGTAGCAAAAAATAGCTTGTATGCGACTTTCTTAATGATATTTGCAACCTTTTCTAACTTAACAATCTTTTTTCAGGATTTAGTTCTTATTTTAAGCTATGATTTACCTTCGGCATTAAATTTTAGTATTGATCTTTCAGAGGGACAATATCCTTTTTATAAATATCTACTCGATCCACCAGCTTGGTCAATTAGTGTTGAATTAATTTTTTATTTTTTCGCTCCAGTTATAGTGAAATTTACCAACAAAAAATTACTTTTAATCTTGCTATCTTCATTGACAATCCGTATTTTCTTTTACGAAATGATTGGAGTGAAGTATAATGGTTGGATTCATAAGTTTTTTGTATGTGCGATCGCTTTATTTGTAATGGGAATTTTCAGCTTTAGGTTGTATTCAAATTGGTTAATTAATTTAACCAAAAAATTGCCTATAAACTTGCAGATTAGTAACAAATACTATATTTTTTATTGTGGTTTTATTTTGCTTTTCTTCTTTCTCACAAAATTTGCAACCCAGCAACTAGGGAGCATAATTAAGATGAATTATGCTTATTTAATTTCCTACTTAATTTGGATGGCAATCATTCCCATATTATTTCAACTAACAGCTAATAATAAATTAGATAGATACATTGGAAATTTGTCATATCCAATCTATTTAATCCATACAATAGTTATTAAAATTTCACAGATTATAATTCCCTATTGTAGTATATCAGAATCTTGGCTAGGTAAAATATCTGCACTAATAACAATATTAGCTTCTGTGGTTATTATTCATTTTTTTGTGAATCCATTAGAAAAACAAAGATATGTATTAGCAAAAACACTTTCTAATAATGAATGGTCGAAATAGTTAATAGTCCTCAATAAAGTAAAAGAGAGTTAGTCATTGTCACGATCAGAACCTTTCCCAGTTTTAGCTAAATAAATACCCACAGCAATTAGAACAAATCCCATGACATTGAATGGTGAGAGAAATTCCCCTACGAAAATCCAAGCAAAAAAAGCAACTGGGAAAGGTTCTATCAAAAAAAAGATAGTCAAAAAAGTAGAAGAAAAATGTTTAAAACTATAAGTAATTAAACTACGGGCAATTACTTCACAAATTAATCCTAAACCTAAAATTGCTAACCATCCTGTAGTAGTGCTAGGAAAAATTGAATCACCTTTAATCCATACAAATGGTGTAATCAAAATCAAACTAATAATACAACGCCATGTTAAAAAAGTGATATTTGGTAAATATCTTAGCAATTTTTCCATCTGTAACATAGCTAAAGCATAAACCATAGCAGACAATAAGGCTGCTCCATCTCCTAGTATTGCCTTTATTTCAAATAATTGATTTTCTGAATGTAACCAATCTTCTAGGGTTAAGCAAATGCTTCCTCCTACAGCAATCGCTAATCCCATCAAAAAACGGCGATCAAACTGCTTACCAATAAATAACCAAGCCACTAAGAATGTGAAAATTGGTGTGAAGTTGGATAAAGTCAGAGCATTCACCGCAGTAGTGTTTTGTAATGCCCACATATATATATAGCGTCCTGTTAAATGAGTGATACTCTCTAGTATCATCAAACCGACAATAATCCAATTTATTTGATTAGCTTCCTTTGCTGTTGGAGAAATAGTATCATTATCATTATCCGTTGGAGATTTCCAAAGATGTGAAACTAAATTCCCACAAACAAATGTGATTGTAGCAATCAATAAACGATCAAAAATTATAGCTTCTACGCTTAGTTCATTAAGTGCAAGTTTGATAAAAATAGCAGTGGAAGATATAGCAAATATCCCAAGAATCAAAAATAAAAATGGTGTAGTAACTGCATAAAATGACTTATCTAAGTCATTCTTAGCTTCAGAATCACTGAAAAAATTCAACATTGTTACATCCCTAAATGATTGATTTCTATTAATTTAGCATAATTATTGTTTCTTTGGTCATATTGATTTCCCACTTTTAATAAATTTCTATAACAACATCAATTCAAAAAATTTGTTGTTATTCCCAATTCTTCTAATTTCTTTTCTTTGGGAGTCAGCACAATCTTACTATCAAAATAACTAGGAGAAAGTTCATCATCTGGTTTAATCAAGGAACTATATAAAGCACCTTTTTGAAAATCAAGTGTTGACTCAGAAATGGGTTTAAAATTAAAGATTTGATTGGCAATTTTCAAAGGCTCAGTTCTACGGAATAATTTTCCATTCTGTTCCTGCAACAAAATAATATTATGACTGTCAATAAGGCGAGGTAATTCCCATTGTAGAAAATAATCAAATGCTTTGCTATTAGGGTTAAAATCAAATTTACCTTGATTTACTATTGTGTCCTGCCAGTTAACACTCAACCTATATACTTTAGGATAAAGTGTGTACTGCTGCCAAAAATACCATCTAGGTTTATCTTCACTTTGAGGTAATTCATCCAGACGTTCCCATGTTTTTGGAAATTGATAAATTTGTCTCAATGTCATAGGTACACCCCACTCAATAAAAGAGTGTAGATGTTTCCCAGTGTTTAAATGAGGGCTATCAACTAAAATTATTGTGTCTGGTTCAATATCTGGAGCAAGATGTACAATATCAGTCCAAAAAGCTCGTTGGTATTCCCAGGTTTTCTGATTTTCTTGCTGTACGATTAAGCCAAATCCTAATATTAAGGAGAACAATACAGCTAAACTTGTATTAGCGAGATTTTTTGCCAAGTTATTATTATGGCAGAGATTAATAATTAGATAACAGAACAAACCAATGAGGATTGAAGCTCCTAATGCTGCTGTCATATGAACCCGCGAATTACGGCCATTAATTTCAGTGGCTGCAACGGTAAAAAATAAAGGATAAGATAAAATTAATAACGCTAACCCCAAAAATGCTAACTTTTTAATCGGTGACAAAATAGGCAAATCATCTTCAGTTTTATTGTCTTCTGCTTCAATTTTTAGATTAGACAAAAGTAATGTAAAACCTAAAATACATAGAGGTATAAAAACTAATAATTCTCCTTTCAAATTTAGCAGAGTTTGAGCAGGACGATAGAAAAACATACTTAAACTCACAAAGGGTCCGATTAGCATTTGGCGGATGGGAATCAGCATAAGTTTGATAATATCTAAACCATCAACTCTAGCTTCACCTGTTATCTTGCGTATAATTGCAATCGTCCCTAACATAGCTGCTAAAATTAGAGTATGTCTGAGCATTTCCTTAACTAAGTTTTTGTTCCACTGATTTTTAAATAATGGAGCGGTAATAAATAGAGGTAACATTGTTTCGTAACATAAAAGAGATGCGAAAATCAGTAAGTATGATAATAATTGTCTACCAGATAAATAGGAGAGAAAAGCTAACAATAGAAATGTAAAAGATGAATATAGAAATATATGAGTTAAATAGGCATGATTAGTGTCTGCTGGAAATAGAGTAAAAGCTAGAGTTCCCGTGATGATAAAAATGGATTGTCTCCAAAGAGAACTGAGAAATAAATATACTAGAATATTGTTGATTAAAAGAACTAAATAATTGATTAAATAAAGAGATTGGAAATTTCCAATTAATTTACCTAAAAAACCCACTGAAAACTCAATAATGTAGAGTAAGGGACGACCTTCTGTAGCATCATAATGAAGAATATGCCATTTAAAGAAATCACCAAAATCATGAAAGTTCATGGACATTGGTTGAGCGATTAAAAAATAATCATCTTCATATAATCCTAAGTTTTGATAATGCCAAAAATGAGCGATAAAAGTAATAATGGCTAAAATTACAATATTTCTAACTAACTGATTTGGTAATACCATAAATAAATAATTCCCTGATTGATTTTGAGTAAATTTGATTAATGGTGCGTGACATTTAATTAACGCACCCTACAGATACTATTTCATTTTTTCGCGCTAAGAGTAAGATTGATACACCAAAGGGGATAGATAAACGTCCTATCAAATAACGCTCAATTCCAAACAGGAAGGTTAAGATTTGATTAATTAACTTCGGTGGTATATTTTGTTCATTACCTCCTTTATTAAATAGTTTTTGTAATAGGAGAGCAACTGCAATTACAGGAAATAATACAGAATTAAAATAACTGGCGAAATTTATATTATAGTCAGCACTACCAACAATTTGCCGCAAGTTATTGAGTAAATATCTCCGTTGATGATGAAGAAGCTCATCATGTTTAGACCAAAGCCAAGGATAAGCAGGAACAGTAATTAACAACCATCCAGACGGCTTCAGTTTTGCAGACAAAGCTTGCAAAGATGCAGTATCTTCTTCCAGATGTTCCAAGACATCTAATAATACTATGAGGTCGAACTTTTGTTCAGGAAATGGAATATTATTTGGTAAAAAACCGGGCTGAATTTCTCCTATTTTCAGGTCATTAGCAAAATTTTGTGCTGTTTCATCTAACTCCATACCATAGACTTTTCCATGATGACTAAGCATAGCTAAGTTACCTCCAGTTCCACAACCCGCTTCAAATATTTCTGCATTTGCGGGTAAATTCAACTTTTTAATAACTTGCTCAATGATTGATCGTCGGGCCACAAACCACCAATGTTTGTCTTCGACTTCCATCATTTCCTGATACATTTGAGATTCCATTGCTATTGATACCTCATTGAGATTAACGATTTGATGATTTTGATATCAGTTCATTAAGATGCTTAATTCTCTGTTTGGTCTAAAGATGCGTCTAATTCTGGAAGAGCAGATAAATCAAGTTCTGTTTGTTGATCATTGTCACTTTTAAAGACAAAGCGATCGCTCATAATATAATTGATAGTCGCACCGAATAAACCTCCAACCAGTGTATTGATTTTATGATCAATACTCAAATAGTCTAACACGGGAAATAGAAAAAAAATTCGCGCAACTACTGCACTTCCTGCCGCTAAATGAAACAGGGGAAGTTGCTTAAATAAAACTTCTTTAATCTTCCACTCCCCCTCTGTCCATATCCAAATACGATAAATGAAAAAACTCAATAACACAGAGAGTTCAATTGATATAGCATTGGCTATATTGTGTAGTACAGGAGTATCCCATCCCCACCAGTCAATCAGCAAAAAAATTAAAAATAAGTTAAAGCAGGTTGTGATACCTCCACCGATCAGAAATTTAAAAATTTTCTCTAAAAATATGTTTCCTTCCATTGATTCCTCAACAATTCGTAATTGGGTAATCAGCATCCATAAGCATACCACTTTTCAGGTGAAAATGAACTTACACGTCAGAGGGTGTTTGAAAAGTCCCTCATGGTCTATCAAATATTTTCAGATCCCCCTAAATCCCCCTTAAAAAGGGGGACTTTGACTCTAGTTCCCCCCTTGCTAAGGGGGGTTAGGGGGGATCTGTAAGTGCCTAAAATCACAACCTAAAACTTTTCAAACAACCTCTCAGGTCTCACCTGCCAATTTAGCTTGAGGTTGAGCCAGAAATTCCAGAGGGTAACGCAAGCGATCGCCCCCAACTTGGCGATATATTCATTCATGCCAAATCTATAAAATAAACAATTGACTATTAAACTATTTAAAATTAACCCGAAAAAACAAATCAGATTGAATTTTAAAAAGCGTTGTAATCGCTGACCGATTAATTGCTGCTCTTGAGACATTTAATGTACTTCTCCAAGTTAAAAAAATTTCTATTTTTTCTGAATTTTTTCGATTTGCCACAGTTCTGTTAGTGGCTCGTCAATCAACCTCAGTGAATAGGTTTTATCTTCCTTAAATCGAGCAAGCAAGTTTTGGCTATTCGTCATATCAGAATCAAATAAAAATATCTTGCTGGCTTTTTGGGGAATCAGTGGTAGATGGTCATCTTCTACAATTAGTAAATTGGTGTTTGAATTTAAAAGATGATTTAAGATTAGCAAACTGCCGATATTATAAATATTGTTATTACTTAATAGTAAAGGATTATCAAATTTATTGATATATTTAGCAGTAGCTAGAGAATATTGATTACCTATTTGTAGCCACCAAGTATCAGCTTGAAAAAGCATTACATCTGAGACTATTCCAGCTAAAATAAATCCAACCATTAAACATTGCCAAATTTTTTGTTGCCATTGCTTCTCTGAAAAGATATAGACACTTAAAATATAAGCAACAGCAATATCCATATATCCCCTTTAAGCAAAAGCTCAATTTATTCCCTTGCGGAGTATAAAACAGTAAATAAATAGAGCAGTAAAAGCTTCATCGTACCAAATCGCTCTTTGACCCAAATGGGCAAAGCGAAAGAAGATACCTAACCCCATCAGGAAAATTACTAATATTTTTAACCAAATTGGGGCATTTTGTTTAGCTATTGGAGGTTGTGTTTCTAAATTCATTTTCTTGGTTTAAAAACTTATTTTCCATGCAGGACGATAATTTTAATTATATGCATTAGGGGTGAAAAATTATCTAAAAATCCCTTGCTCTGTAGCAGTTGATCATTACTAAAATAAAGGTGATAACAGCTTCTAGAACCATACTTGTCGGTTAAGCGCAACCAATTTCCTAAAGCTTTTGTGAAACCTGAATTTGATTCACAATTTCTAAAAGCGGCCAGTATCCCCAAGATTCTGTAATCTTCTGATTTTCAACCTTGAATATTTCCAACGCTTCAAATTTTATCTTTGCTCCACTGGAAGGTATACCAAGAAATTCGCCCAGGTGCGTAGCTGTAAAGCAACCTCGAAACACCACTTTGTCATTTTCTTCAATTAGATCATCAATAATTACTTTAATATCTGGAAAGCTTTTATGAGTCAGCTTCAAAATCTCAATCGCATCCTCTACGCTTCGCACTTGAGGTAGCCCATGATCTATATAATTTGGAACAATATACTTGTATGCAGCTTCGTAATCTTGAGTGTTATAGATTTCAAAAAAGCGTTTCACAACTTCTTTATTAGTCAGATTATTCATAAAACTCTGTTTTAAGATTAACGGGAAAATCTTACATGAATAGTGCTACATTGTCAACTTTTTTGATTGCATTCCAGATCCAGGGGATTATGGGAAAAACCGTGATATTCTTGCACCAAATATAGTGGACGTTGCTTGGCTTCTTCATAAACTCGTCCTAAATATTCTCCAATTATCCCTAATCCTATCAACTGTATGCCACCGAGAAAGAGGACAACGACCATTAAGGAATTATAGCCTGGTACTGTAATTCCTTTAATCATGGTTAAAATAATCAAAAAGGCGGCATACAAGAATGCCAAAAATGAGAGAACGAACCCCAAATAAGTCCAAATTTTTAGGGGAATAAGGCTAAAAGAGGTAATTCCATCAAGGGCAAAATTCCAAAGTTTCCAATAATTCCACTTGCTCTCTCCTTGATAACGGGGTTGGCGATCATAGAGGATTGAATATTGTTTGAAACCCACCCAAGCAAATAAACCTTTCATGAAACGAGTTCGTTCAGGAATCTTTTTGAGTGCTTCTACAACTCGTCGATCTAATAATCTAAAATCACCCACATTTGCAGGAATATCCACAGGACTTACCTTGGCTATAGTCCAATAAAATCCTTGAGCTGTTAAGCGTTTGACCCAACTATCATCTAACCGTAAACGACGTTGAGCATAAACTACATCATAACCCTCGCGCCACTTATCAATCAGTTGCTCAATTAGTTCTGGAGGGTCTTGAAGATCCGCATCTATTGGAATAACGGCTTTTCCCTGTGAGTGATTAATTCCTGCTGTTAACGCAATTTCCTTGCCAAAATTACGGGAGAAACTCACTATTTTAATAGCTGGATTTTGATAGTGGTGATTGATCAAAGACTTGACAGTATTGTCCCTACTGCCATCATCTATACAAATAATCTCATAAGTAATGTTTAGCTTATTCAAAACTGAAGAAAGACGCTCAAATAAGTGATCAATATTAGGCTCTTCATTGTGAAGAGGTACTACTATAGACAACTCTACACAATCTAAATTTGATTCCATTGGAGGTCTAAACTGATCACAGGCTTGATCGGGTGATATGGTTATGTTATCTCCTATTAATTGCTCATCAATAGTTAGCACCATTTTGTGTGTCCCTGGAGGAATATTAGCGGGAACTGAAATTGTTACTTTATTGTCTGTTGTTACAGTAGCAGTGGCTTCAATTGTTATCATTGTAATTATTAAAAAAGGCGTAATATTTGCTAGATTTTTTAAAAAAAATATTTAACCAAATATTCTAGTCCTATCCTAGAAGCATAGGCGATAGCTTTTTTTGTATTTTCCCCAGGTAACAATCCTTCGTTTAGTAACTTCTCAGCATCAGACTTATTGTTTAAACGTACAAGCCGCGAGTGTTCACTCAATCTTTGCGATTCAAAATGGTCTTCGTCAACAGAGGTTTGAACTATAAAAACTAAGTCGTTTTCACTTGTAAAAGGATTTCCAGCAATCCCAACAAATTGAGTATTAGAATTATTCAGTTCCATACAAATACCGACTTCTTCGGCTAACTCTTGTTGAGCATCAGTATAAAAGTTAATATTTGCAGGAATTTCATTAAATGTCGCCAGACCAGCTACAAAATTGAGTAATCCAGGACAATCAACATTTGAAGATCGTTCTCCAATGTAAATACCACCTTGTTTAGAGATAGGAATTACAGTAACACCCATTGTTCTAGAAAAATATACAAAGGGATCTTTATATTTTTCTAACCCTTTGATCATCAATTCCAATGACTCAATTTTAGTTCTTTCTATGTCTTGACGATATCTAGGATAAGTTGTCGGTCCAACTTCTAAATATAAAACTTCATTTTTGCAAAACCAATTTCCCCTTACACCTGCTCCAGACCATCTAGCTTTTCTATCATCATATTTACTTTGTGTGCCGTCAGAAATTTCTCCTGATATAATTTGCGGTCGAATAATGTTATCTATGTACTCATGAAATTTGGTATTCACAGGCTCTCCGGTAATATTTTGAGCAGCCTGTCCGGAAATAGTCCGAATTTCTGTGATGCCTGCAACTTCCTGGTGCTGAAGCAATGTTATATAATCTTTTCCTGTGGCCAAAGCTTCAGCTAAAACTTCACTATCTGGCAAAGTTACCAGATTGGTAACAAGTTTTTCTAGGCATTGAGTAAATTCAAAATTGCTCATTACCCTAAATAAAACTCACGGATTTTCTCAATAACATAAGCTTGATGTTCTGGCTTTAATCCATAAGCTGATGGTAATGAAATTCCTTGTTCATAAGCCTTCTCACTGATAGGATATTCAAGATTGGGGTCAACTAAATCTTTGTAGCAAGGCTGCATATGAAGAGGACAGAAAAAGCGCCTTGTTTGAATATCGTTACTCAACAAGAAGGTTTCTAATTCGGCTCGATTTTGGGCATAATATGAAGTAAACCAATATACAGGTTCACAGCGTTCATCTATTGGTAGTATTTGTAGTTGAGAGATATCTCCTAATCCTTGATTGTAAATGTCACAGATTTCCTGCTTACGGCGAATAATTTCTGGCAGTTTCTTGAGTTGTGCCACACCAATTGCTGATTGTAGTTCGGTAATAGAAAAGTTAAAACCTATATGTTCGTGTACAAATGTGCCTCTGCGATCGCGTCCGTGATTTTTTAACCGCCGACAAGCTTGGGCAATGGTGTCGCTTTGAGTGAGTATTATTCCTCCCTCACCACAAGTAATGGTTTTATTACCATAAAATGAAATAGCACTTACGTCACTTTGTAATCCTACGTGTTCTCCCTTGAATTTAACGCCAATTCCTTGAGCAGCGTCTTCAATTATTTTCAGATTATACTCAAGAGCAAATTCTTTTACTGCAACCATGTCAGCACTTTGCCCGTATAAATGGACTGGCATTATTGCCTTAGTGCGCTCTGTCACTAATGCTGCTGCTGCCTCAACATCAATACAAAGCGTGTCTTTTTTGACTTCACAAAAAACAGGTTTAGCTCCAGCCATAATTACAGCATTGGATGAAGCGACAAATGTAAGATTTGGGACAATTACTTCATCACCATAACCAATATCTAATGCTTTTAATCCACAGTACAAAGCTGTAGTTCCATTGGAAGTAGCAATACTATGTTTAGATTGCGTTAATTGTTGTATTCCTGCTTCAAATTCAGCA
>B570J14230_10000421_pt1 | contig 16684 bp, 16 predicted proteins | sample LakMenepilimnion_3_FD_14230 | JGI IMG/M metagenome (IMG submission 14230) | reverse complement strand
CCAACACCAAGCTCTTCCACCATCAAGTCTGGATCAATTTCTAACCCATACTGATTTGCCATTTCAATTACTTTGGCACGAGCTGACTTAAAGTCGATTGTTAGGCCGTGCTTTGGCTCTGAACCTAAAATTATGTTCTCTAGGACGGTGAAATTATCTGCCAACATAAAGTGCTGGTGGACCATTCCGATTCCAGCTGCGATTGCATCATTTGGATTCTTAAAATCTACAGCTTGTCCATTTACTAGAATTTCTCCGCTGTCAGGGCTTTGCATCCCATACAAAATTTTCATGACAGTTGATTTGCCTGCACCGTTTTCACCGACAAGGGCGTGGACTGTTCCGCTTTCAACCTTGAGTGATACATCTTTATTTGCGATCACGCCAGGAAAGCGCTTAGTGATGTGGCGTAGTTCAACCGCTACGGACACTGATCGCCTCCCTAATTTGGATAAAAACATTTGGCCCAACAAGGAGATCTAACTCCATTGTCGGGCCAAATGCCACTTCTTATCTTTCTGTACTATTTACTACAAAGTCCCTAAATACCGTTATGGCGTTGTTGGAACTTTGATAGCACCTGACTTGATATCGGCAGCTGCCTTATCAATCTGATCCTTGTACTTAGTGATGTAATCGCCTGAGTAAGAAACTCCAACTCCATCAAGTTCTAGACCATATCTGCGTCCAACAGTACCTGCAGCGGCATCTAGTGCATCGTTAACAGTTGTTCCGTTAACTGATGCTGAGATTACGTCATAAACAGCACGGTCAACACGCTTCAACATTGAAGTAAGCATGTTTGCCTGCTCAGCTGCTGATGCGTTGAGGTATTGATCAGAGTCAACTCCGATTGTCCATACCTTCTTGCCTGCTGTACCTGCATCGATAGCTGCTGCAAAGTTACCTGCACCTGATCCTCCAGCTGCAGAGTAAATAACATCTGCACCCTTATCGATCATTCCCTTAGCAATAACCTTTGCCTTTGCAGGATCATTGAATCCACCGAAGTCAGGTGGCTCTGTTACGTACTTAACGTCAACAGTTGCTGAGGCTTTAGTTGCCTTAACACCGGCTACGAAACCTGCTTCAAACTTTTGTAGCAATGGAATACGAACTCCACCGATGTAGCCAATTTTTCCTGACTTTGACTCTAGAGCTGCTACAACACCAGCAAGGTATGAGCCCTGCTCTTCAGCAAAGACAAGTCCAGCAACATTTGGTGCAGCGATTGATTCATCGTCAATAATTGCAAAGTTGATATCTGGATAATCTGCTGATACTGCCTTAAGTGGCCCAGCATAAAGAAAGCCAACTGCAATAATTGGGTTGTAACCCGCTTCAGCTAAAAGACGAAGCTTGTCTTCACGCTCAGAATCTGAACCAGTTGTAACAGTTACTTCCTTAGCTTCAATACCAAATTCTGCTTTAGCCTCATCAAGACCAAGTGCTGCAGAGTCATTGAATGACTTGTCTCCACGGCCACCGATGTCATAAGCAAGACCAACTTTTACATCTGCTCCAGCGTTATCAGATGATGAGCTTGAACAGCCTGTTGTAATTAAAACTGCTGCAGCAAGAACTGCTACAAGTTTCGATACTCTCTTCAATTTTCCTCCAAATGTTAAATTGGGCCTTCGATACATGCTTTTCAGGGCAGATAGAGAAGATTTGTGTAATCGGGAGCCTATTGCTTTCAACAGTAAATTCTCAAGAACCCGCCGTACTCAAATGGCAAGTTAGGTAAACATTGGGAAAACTCTAAAGTTATGGTTGATACTCAACGAGCGCTGAATAGGCAGTTTTTTGATGCTGGTTCCCTCAGTGAAATTTTCGACAGGGATTATGTGAGTTTTCTTACTGGACTAGCCCTAGATTCTTATATGTCGTTTCAAGGGTGCTAGCAGCAGTTTTTTGTGCTTTTTCTCCGCCTCGGTGAAGCAGCGTCAATAAATGCGCTTCATCTTTAAGAAGTTCTAAAGCATGATCTCTAATCGGTCTTAAATACTCGACCACAACTTCTGCTACTTGGGCTTTAAAGTCGCCATAGCCTTTACCCGCAAACTCATTTTCAATCTCTGCAATTGAACGTCCAGATAAAGATGAATGAATTGTCAGTAAATTACTAATGCCTGGCTTTTCTTTTTCATCAAAGATAACTTCACGACCGGTATCAGTTGCCGCACTCTTAATTTTTTTTATGTTTACTTCAGGAGCATCCATAATCTCTAATACACCAGCTGTTGATTCTGATGACTTACTCATCTTGGACGTTGGATCCTGTAAGTCATAAATCTTTGCCCCAGCTTTTAAAATACGTCCTTCGGGGACTCTAAAAGTTTCTCCAAATTTAGAGTTAAATCTGGTAGCTAAATCTCGAGTGAGTTCAATGTGTTGGCGTTGATCTTCTCCCACAGGCACAAAGTGGGCTTGATATAAAAGAATGTCTGCTGCCTGCAACATCGGATATGTAAAGAGTCCAACACGCGCAGAGTCTGCGCCAGCTTTTGATGACTTATCTTTGAACTGAACCATGCGGCTGGCTTCACCAAAACCTGCAATACATTCCATTACCCAGCCCAATTGATTGTGTTGGGGAACATGTGATTGAACAAAAAGTGTGGATTTATCAGGAGAAATTCCAATGGCCATTAACTGCGCAGCAGAGGCTAAGGTGCGCTCTCGCAATAATTTAGGTTCGATCTCACCGGTAAGAGCATGCAGATCAACTATGCAGTAAAAAGCATCATGTGCTTCTTGCAGCTCCACCCACTGCTTGAGTGCGCCAAGATAATTGCCAAGATGAAATGAGTTGCTTGTAGGTTGAATACCTGAGAGAACTCTCTTATCAGTCATGGTGCTAATTCTTTCACACAGAAGTGTTGGGAGTGATCAACAACTGACCCGCGCGTTTGCCTTCCATGGTTAAAACCTTGATTTTGATGCCGTTTACATTAACTACATCATTTTCATGTGGAATTCTGCCTAAGAAGTGCATTACAAATCCACTTGCAGTTTCATATGGACCCTCAGGAATTTCAAGACGTGTTTGCTCGATTAAATCCTCAATAGAGATAAGTCCATCAACTTCAAAATCACCGGCGTGATCTTCTATGGCAAATTCCTGATTATGTTCATCATATTCATCACGAATATCACCAATTAAAACCTCTACGAGATCTTCTAACGTCACGATTCCGTCGGTGCCACCATACTCATCTAGAACTATTGCAAGGTGTTGACCTTGTGTGCGCATTTCAGAAAGTGCAGGCAAAATACCTTTTGTCCCTGGCAAATACATAATGTTTCGTACAAGTTCGACAATCTTTGTGCCCTTAGTTGCAAGAGATGTGTCCAAAAGATCGCGAACGTGAATAAATCCAACGACTTCATCAGATGATCCACGAACAACTGGGTACCGTGAATGTGCTTTATCGACAGCTAACTCGATTGCCTTTCCAACAGTAAGGGAGGCATCCATGAAGTCCACTTCGGTACGAGGAACCATTACCTCATGCACAGATCGTTCTGATGCGTTAAAGACTTCCTCAACAATATCTCGTTCTTCATCGCTTAAAGCAGCATGACCAGTTACAAGATCAAGTAACTCTTCTTCTGACATTTGAGTTCTTGCCTCTTTAGGATCAACTCCAAATCCTCGAACAACAAAGTCTGTTGACTTTGATAGTAGCCAGATAATTGGGCGAAAAATTCGGGCAACGATATCGATTATTCCCGCCGTCTTCATGGCAATTTCTTCTGCTTTAAAATATGCAATGCGCTTTGGAACCAATTCACCAAACACAAGTGAGAAATAAGCGATCACTAGAGTTACGCCAATGAGTGAAATCGTTGTACTCCAACCATTGGAGATTCCAAGTGACTCCAGCCAAGGAATGAGGTAGTTTCCTAACTGATCTGCACCTAAAGCCGCAGAGAGAAATCCGCTGACAGTCACACCAATTTGAACTGCAGCTAACAATCTGTTGGGGTGTTGAGCAAGTGCTGCAACGCGAGCGCCACGCTTTCCGCGCGTAGCTACTTGTTTAATTTGGCTATCGCGCATGGAGATAAGAGCTATCTCAGCAGCAACGAAAAATGATGCGATAAGAATTAGTACGGCAATAACGCCAAGGTCAAACAGAAGTGAAGTAAACGATTCAGGCTCCATTATGGTCCAAGTATACGATCAATTAACCGCAAGTGGGGTTGAATTTACCCTTAGCCCATCGCAACTTTGAGGTTGGCATCGATTGAACTTAGGAACTCCTGCGTCGTTTGATACGGGGCATCCTTAGAGATCAACAGTGCAAGATCCTTTGTCATCTTTCCTTGTTCAACAGTTTGAATGCACACGCGTTCAAGAGTTGCNCAGAACTTTGCCAACTCAGGGTTGTTATCAAGGAGCGCTCTGTGTGCCAAGCCTTGTGTCCACGCAAAAATTGAAGCGATTGGATTTGTTGATGTTGCCTTACCTGCCTGATGATCGCGATAGTGACGAGTAACAGTTCCATGTGCTGCCTCTGATTCACAAATCTTTCCATCTGGTGTCATTAAGACAGATGTCATCAAACCTAGCGAACCGTAACCCTGTGCAACTGTGTCAGATTGAACATCGCCATCGTAGTTCTTACATGCCCACACATATCCGCCCTCTAAGCGAAGCGACATAGCAACCATGTCATCGATGAGTCGGTGCTCATACCAAATTCCGGCCGCATCAAATTTTGCTTTGAATTCTGCTTGGAAAATATCTTCGAAAATATCTTTAAAGCGACCATCGTATGCCTTGAGAATTGTGTTCTTCGTTGAGAGATAAACAGGGAACTTTCGGAGTAACCCATAGTTAAGTGATGCTCGAGCAAAGTCTCGAATTGAATCGTCAACGTTATACATAGCCATAGCTACACCTGAAGATTCAAAGTTGAAAACTTCATGAGTAGTTAGAGCAGAACCATCTTCTGGCACAAATGAAATTGTTAACTTCCCTGGACCGGGAACTTTGAAATCAGTAGCACGATATTGATCTCCAAATGCGTGACGGCCGATAACAATTGGTTTGGACCAGTGGGGCACTAAACGTGGAACGTTACTAATAATGATTGGTTCCCGGAAAATTACGCCGCCAAGAATGTTCCGGATTGTTCCATTTGGCGACTTCCACATCTTCTTAAGACCAAACTCTTCAACTCGAGCCTCGTCAGGTGTGATCGTTGCGCACTTGATTCCAACACCATGCTTTTGAATTGCCCGGGCTGAGTCAATTGTTACCTGATCATCTGTTGCATCCCGATTTTCCATACCTAAGTCGTAGTACTCAAGATTTACATCCAAGTAAGGCAATATGAGCGAGTCCTTAATAAACTGCCAGATGATTCGAGTCATCTCATCGCCATCTAATTCAACGACGGTGCCTGTAACTTTAATCTTGGACATGCTTACTCCTTAGTGTTCTCTTCGACTCTTCACGCTATTTTCTTACTTACGCTCTTGCTTTTCGTGCTGTCTTTAATTCTTTTTTGGATCATTTCATTCTTACAGGGTTTGAACATCTGCTTGTTTTGCACGAACAGCTTCTGCTGCCTCCTTTAGGGCTGTAACTTCCGAATCTGTAAGTGATCCTTCTACGATTTTTACAACACCGCTGCGACCGATCTGTGCTTCAACTCCAAGATAAACACCGGAAATTCCATACTCTCCATCAACCCATGCACACACTGGCATTACCGCGCCTGAATCTTCAATCACAGCTTTTGCCATTCGTGCAGCGGCCGCAGATGGTGCGTAATAAGCAGAGCCAGTTTTTAACAGCGCAACAACTTCTGCTCCACCATTGCGTGTGCGATCAACGAGTTCTGCGATCTCACTTTCTGAAAGTAGTTCTGAAAGTTGCTTTCCATTTACTGTGCAACGGCTTGGCACCGGAACCATAGTGTCACCGTGTGAACCCAAAGTTAAAGTCTTAACTGCGCCAACTTTTACGCCAAGCTTTTCTGCCACAAAATTTGTAAAGCGTGCTGTATCCAACATTCCTGCCTGGCCCATTACGCGATTTTTTGGAAACTTTGTTGCGATCTGAGCAAGGGCTGTCATTTCATCTAGTGGATTGGAAACCACAATGATGACTGCATTTGGTGAGTGCTTTGCAATATTTTCTGCAACCCCGCGCACGATTCCAGCATTTACTCCGATTAAATCCATACGGCTCATGCCAGGTTTACGGGGAAGGCCTGCAGTAATTACTACAACATCTGAATTTGCTGTTGCTTCATAGCCTGCACCTTCGGGGGTGGTTGTTGCTCCAATAATCTTGGTTTCAAAACCTTCAATGGAGCGAGACTGATTCATATCTAAAGCCAAACCCTCTGACTTACCGTCAAGAATATCCGTCAAAACAACGGTGTCGAATATGTCGTACTCAGCTAAACGAAGAGCTGTTGTTGAACCATAAAATCCTGCACCGACTACTGTGACTTTCCCAGCCATCCTGACCCCGTTCGTGTGAATCTGCGAATGGGTGAACTCTACCGCCCGCGAGGAAGTGCAATTGCCACAACAAATAGAGCGATAGCGATTGCAAGCGGAATATAAAACTCGAGAGTTCGAAAATTCCGGGATTTAAGTGCAATGCCCGCTGTACCAAGGGCGATAAATAGTGATCCGCCTCGCACTATTCCAAAGGCTCCAAGAGCTATACCCAAGGTAACGGCGCCGTAACTCAAGAGTGAAATAAGACGTTCATTTAACTGCATGCATCAACCACATTCTTCAAGAGCATCGCACGAGTCATTGGCCCCACACCTCCTGGCATGGGCGCAAAAAAAGAAGATTTTGCACTGGCACTCGGATCAACATCGCCTACTAATCCAGATTGAAGCCGTGAAATTCCAACATCAATTACAACTGCGCCTTCTCTAATCATCTCTGCTTTGAGGAAGTTCGCCTGTCCAATTGCAGCGATCACTATGTCGGCTGATTGAGTGTGCTTAGTCAAATCTTTAGTCCCAGTGTGAGTAAGGGTAACTGTTGCATTTTCTTTTTTGCGAGTGAGCAAAAGTCCAAGTGGGCGACCAACTGTTATGCCTCGACCAATCACCGTTACTTTTGCACCTTGGGTTGGAATTTTATAATGTTCAAGTAGTTCAACAATTGCTCTAGGTGTACATGGGATTGGGCCATCAAAACCTGCAACTAATCGCCCTAGATTAAGAGGGTGTAATCCATCAGCATCCTTTTTTGGATCGATCGCTTCTAGTACTTTCTGTGTACTAATCCCTGTTGGCATTGGCAGTTGAACTATAAATCCGGTGCACTCTTTTGAGTTGTTTAAATCAGAAATCGCTGCAAGGACATCTTTTTCAGATGCATTGGCAGGTAGATCGATACGAATGGATTTAATTCCAACATCTTCGCAGTCACGATGTTTTCCTGAAACATAAGAAAGAGAACCAGGATCTTCACCCACCAAAATTGTTGCTAGACCTGGAAATACACCTTCTGAATTTAACTTCGATACGCGCTTAGAAAGATCGGATTTGATGGTGGCAGCTAACGCCTTACCATCTAATAACTGTGCGCTCATGGCACTATCGTATCGACTCAGAGGTGTGAGAAATGTCGAACATCTCTGATGTACATGACTATCTCAAGGGCTTTTGCGGCATCTAGAACCGTTTTTCTCATGCTGTTTCCGATGAAAGGTCTCATCTTCGTTTAAACAATCTAGGTACGTAGATTGCTAAAAATGCCCCCAATCCCAGTTGAATAGCGATAGCGGTGGTGAACTTCCATGGTGATGTTCCAACCGCCGACATTGCTTCGGTAATTAAAGCTCCACTTGCTGAATAGCCTATGAAAGCCGATATCAAAATCGCCACAATCAAACTTTGCGTCAACACTTTCTGTTTAAGATCGACCGTCCATGTCACAAGTAATGCACCTGCAAAGACAATGACTACTACGCCCAATAGTGAAATCAAGGATTCATTTTTAGGCAAGGCTCCTAAAATCGGCATCGCTGGGATTTTATCTAAATCGAAAGTGATTGGTGAAACTATCGTTTGCGAACCGACGGCAAAACCCACTCCCGAGAAATACGAGAGTGTTGAGACAATTGCATTAGGAAGATAGAGAATATTGAGCAAGAGAAGAAGGAAGCCACCAAAGATTCCAGGCTGAAGTACTATCGTTAGATTCCTTACTAGGTCTAAGTTGATCAACAGTGCGATACCAAGTGCTATTGCACTTATCCCAAGCAAGAGAGCAATAATGCGGGATCCAAATAAAAATCCTTGCCCTAATGAAGTGCGGCGAGCAACCGTTGCTGATGTAATGAGTGTGAATGGAAGTACATATATCAGTGAAAAATACCAAACCGGAATTACTTCGTCGGTTTTTGAAAAAATTGAAGCAAGTAAAGCAAAAATCGTATAGAGAAACGAAAATGCAACTCTGGCTGGGGCTATCAATGATGTATCGCCATCAAGGCGATCTACCGTGCGGGAGACTCCATTTCGAATAGCAAGTATGGGGAAAACTAATGCTCCCAAAGGCAGATATGAGAGATGACCTGCTAATGCCGATGAACCTAAAGTTAAATCAAAAGGTATTTGGTGGGCACCAATCCAAATCCATAAAGCTGCACGCAGTGGATCGCCTGTGTTTCCAGTTGCACTTCCTGCTGTTGACCATGCAATGAGTGCAATAAAAGATATTGGAAGTATGAGCCATGCAATGCTGCGCAAAACTTGGGGAAACGCTGCTCCAAGTACGCGCAACACCATTGTTATCGACCCATTATTGCTTGTAACAACCGGGCTGTTTCACTAGGAGTTTGACCAACTTTTACACCAGCTGCCTCTAGCGCATCTTTTTTACCTTGAGCAGTTCCAGATGAACCAGAAACTATTGCGCCAGCATGTCCCATTGTTTTACCTTCTGGCGCGGTGAAACCTGCGATATATCCAACGACAGGCTTTGTTACATACTCAGAAATAAATGCGGCCGCACGTTCTTCTGCATCTCCACCAATCTCACCGATCATTACCATCGCCTCCGTATTGGGATCATCTTGAAATGCACGCAAGCAATCAATATGTGTTGTGCCAATTACAGGATCGCCGCCAATTCCAACTGCTGTACTAAATCCAATATCACGAAGCTCATACATCATTTGATAGGTCAAAGTTCCTGATTTAGAGACAAGACCGATTGGTCCTGCGCCCGTAATGTCTGCAGGAATAATTCCAACATTTGATTTTCCTGGACTAATCAATCCAGGACAGTTTGGCCCAATAATCTGTGTAGTTCCTAAAGTTTGTGCGTATGTGTAAAAACTTGCAGAGTCATGAACTGGAATACCTTCAGTTATAACAACCGCTAAAGGCATTTTTGCATTAATCGCATCAATTACTGCTGCCTTAGCAAATTTAGGTGGAACAAAGATAACTGAAACATTTGCACCAGTTGCAGCCATGGCCTCGGCCACAGTGTTAAACACAGGCAGATTATGACCTTCAATTTCTACAACCTGACCACCTTTTCCTGGAGTGACTCCACCAACAATATTGGTGCCGGAGATCAACATTCTACGAGTGTGCTTTGTGCCTTCCGAACCTGTCATGCCCTGCACAATTACTTTGCTAGATTCATTGATAAAGATCGTCATTATTTTGCCGCCAATTCTGCAGCACGATTAGCTGCGCCATCCATAGTGTCAGCTTGTTCTACAAGAGGGTGGGCTGCTGCTTTTAGAATTGCGCGACCTTCTAAAACATTATTGCCATCTAGGCGAACAACAATTGGTTTAGTCGCCTTTGGTCCCAGTAATTCAAGAGCCTGAACAATTCCATTTGCAACAGAATCACAGGCGGTAATTCCCCCAAATACATTGACGAAAACACTCTTAACATCTTTGTCGCCGAGAATAATTGAAAGACCGTCGGCCATGATTTGAGCAGATGCACCGCCACCGATATCTAGGAAATTAGCTGGTCGCACACCCCCATGTTTTTCACCGGCATATGCGACAACATCTAATGTGCTCATAACTAAACCTGCACCATTGCCAATAATTCCTACTTCGCCTTCTAGCTTGACGTAGTTAAGCCCTTTTTCTTTTGCAGCTGCCTCTAGTGGATTCTCCCCAGCCTCATCAACTAAGCCTTGATGTTCTGGTTGTCTAAAATCTGCATTTTCATCCAGAGTCACCTTGCCATCTAAAGCAATGATCTTCCCATCAGATGTTTTCACTAAAGGATTTACTTCAACCAAAGTGGCATCTTCGCTTTGGAAAACTTCCCAAAGCTTAAGTAGTACATCTGCTACTTGATCTGCAACTTCTGCAGGAAACTTTGCCGCTGCAACTATCTCTTTTGCTTTTGCCATTGAAATTCCATCAACTGCAGATACTGGAATCTTTGCTAATTTCTCAGGAGCAGTGTGTGCCACCTCTTCGATATCCATGCCGCCAGAGACAGATGCCATGACGAGAAAGGTTCTGTTGGATCGATCAAGAAGAATTGCTAAGTAATATTCAGCTTCGATCGGCGCTGCCGCTGCAATCATGACAGTACGAACTGTGTGACCTTTTATATCCATCCCTAGAATTGCCCCGGCTTTTTCACGTGCATCCTTTGGATTTTCAGCCAGCTTTACTCCCCCGGCTTTTCCGCGTCCACCAACTTTTACTTGTGCCTTTACAACAACTTTCCCACCGATAGTCTCTGCAGCTTTTTCTGCTTCATCAGCAGTTGTTGCAATCGCTGCGGCTAGAACCGGAACGCCATGCTTTTCAAAAATATCGCGGGCTTGGTATTCAAAAAGATCCACTAAATCTTCCAATCAGTTGTAATGGGCAAATCAGTTGGTGCTGTCTAATCTTAGAGCTTCTCAACAGGTGCATATCGCAGAAGTAAACGCTTCTCTCCGTATTGACCGAAATTAATTGTCGCTTCTGCTTTCTCACCTGCTCCTGCAACTGCCACAACTGTACCTAATCCGAATGTGTCATGTGACACACGCTCACCAACAGCCAACTCCATCGCCATGCTCTTCTTTCCTGTCGCCCTTGGTGGAGGAGCAGTTGCAGCCCTAGATTTTTTTGTCATTGATGAGATGAGTGAATCTGATGATTGATTGCGCCAAACGATCACATCTTCTGGAATTTCATCAAGGAAGCGAGAAGGTGGATTGTAATTTGGGGCTCCCCACGTTGATCGATACTCCGCTCGTGAAATATAAAGTCTTTCTCGCGCGCGAGTTAAACCAACATATGCCAATCGGCGTTCTTCTTCGATCTCATTTTTATCATCAAATGTTCGAGAATGTGGAAAAATTCCATCTTCCATCCCCGTGAGAAATACTGTTGGAAATTCCAATCCTTTTGCGGTGTGCAGCGTCATCATTGTGACAACTCCGCCATGGTCCTCACCTTCTGGAATTTCATCTGCATCGGCTACCAATGATACTTTTTCTAAAAACCCTGCAAGAGAAATCTCTTCATCTTCGCCTAACTCTTCAAAAGAGCGCTCTTCATATTCCATTGAAACTGCTACAAGTTCCTTTAAGTTTTCAACTCTAACCTCATCTTGCGGATCAGTGCTATCTGCAAGCTCTTTCAAAAGACCTGACTGTTCTAATGCCGCCTCAACAATTACTGAAGGCTTAACTTTTGCCTCCACTAAAACGCTCAATGCTGAAATCATTGATGTGAACTCAGTGATTGCTTGTGCCGCACGGGCTGGCACTGAAGTAATTTCGTTACAACGAAGAAGTCCTTGCCAAAAGGAGATTCCATAACTATTTGCAAACTGATCCACGTAATCCAAAGATGTGTCACCGATGCCTCGCTTTGGAATATTGATAATTCTACGAAGTGATATTTCATCCTCACAGTTTGCAAGTACCCGTAGATATGCCAACAAGTCCTTTACTTCTCGACGTTCATAGAATCGAAGCCCACCTACGACCTTGTATGGCAACGCCATTCGCATGAATACTTCTTCAAGTACGCGTGACTGAGCATTGGTGCGATAGAAAATTGCCGTCTCTCCCGGAGTTGAATTTCCATCTCTTTGAAGAGATCTAATCTCATCTGCAATAAAATTAGCTTCGTCATGTTCACTTTCTGCCACATAACCAGTCAGTGGTGATCCAGCGCCGGCATCTGACCAGAGGTTTTTTTCTTTTCGGCTCTCATTTTTAGTGATAACTGCATTTGCAGCGTTTAAAATGTTTTGGGTTGATCTGTAGTTTTGCTCAAGTAAGACTGTAGTTGCATTTGGATAGTCCAGTTCAAACTGCAATATGTTTCGGATCGTTGCGCCACGAAATCCATAAATGGATTGATCGGCATCTCCAACAACACACAATTCGGCAGGGACCGTGCCTTCTAGTTCTGTACCAACAAGCTCTTTAACCAAGATGTACTGAGCGTGATTTGTATCTTGATATTCATCAACTAACACATGTCGAAATCGAGATCTAAACCTTGCTTTTGCTTCAGGGTATCGCTGCAGAACTTCTACAGTTTTCAAAATTAAGTCATCAAAATCCATTGCATTAGCTCTCATTAACCGACCCTGATAGATCGTGTAAACATCGGCGACAACTTGTTCAAATTGATTGGAAGCGGCCTTTAAATAATCCTGGGGGGAAAGCAGTTCATTTTTTGCATTTGAAATCACTGACTGAAACGCTCGAGCCGGATAACGCTTTGGATCAAGATTTAATTCTTTTGCCACAATTGTGATGAGGCGCTGTGAATCTGCAGAGTCGTAGATACTAAATGTATTGCTATATCCAAGACGATTAGCTTCTTGTCGCAAAATGCGCACACATGCTGAGTGAAATGTAGAGACCCACATGGACTTTGCGACAGAGCCAACTAATTCACCAACTCGTTCCTTCATCTCACCAGCGGCTTTATTTGTAAAAGTAATTGCCAAAATCTCATAGGTGCAACGTTTCGACGTGCCATCAAATATGCGATTCGACGTGTTAATACTCTGGTTTTTCCAGAGCCAGCACCAGCAACAACTAAAAGTGGGCCACCAGCATGTGTAACCGCCGCGCTTTGTTGAGGGTTAAGTCCCTCTAGCAACGGATCGATTTCATTCATAGGAGGCATTCTATTAGGGTTCAACTATGGAACCGATCGCCGATAGTGAAATTGAGCGCGTCTTAGTTATTAGCGCTCACCCAGATGATTCAGACTTTGGTGCATCAGGAACAATTGCGCAATGGGTAAAAAAAGGGATTGAAGTCTCTTACGTTTTTTGCACAAATGGCGATCAGGGCGGCGAAGACTCTGGTTTTACGAAAGAAGAAATGCCAGCTGTTCGCCAGCGAGAGCAACGTTTAGCCGGTTCAGAAATAGGCGTTAGCGACATTACTTTTTTAAATTATGTAGACGGTCACTTGCAAGCGACAATCGAACTTCGTAAAGACATCGTTCGACAGATTCGACGCACTCGACCTGATCGCATTGTCTGCCAAAGTCCAGAGCGCAATTGGGATCGTATTGGCGCCAGTCACCCTGATCATTTAGCCGCAGGTGAGGCTGCTGTGCAGGCCGTGTACCCAGATGCTCGAAATCCCTTTGCATTTACAGACTTATTGGAGAAAGAAAATCTTGCGCCATGGCGCGTTAGAGAAATCTGGCTAATGGGTTTTGCTAACCCAGATCACTGGGTTGATATCACCGATACATTTAATTTAAAACTTGCCGCCCTGCATGCACATGTTTCGCAAACTGCACAAAATAAAGAGTTAGAGAATATGTTGCGAGATTGGGGTCAACGAAATGCAGGATTTGGCGGACTTCCTGATGGTCGCTTGGCTGAAGCATTTAAAATAATCCATACAGACTAAATCTGTCTTGTTTTGGCACTTGATCTAGTTTGAAATAACAACCTTTTCAATAGAGATCATCTGATTTGGAGCACCTTCTAAGCCACCACCACGTACACCCATTTTTGCAATCGCCTTAACAATTTCTAGACCTTGGGTAATGGTGCCCCAAATGGTGTAGTTGCCCTTGATTAAAGTTGTATCGGAATAGACAAGAAAGAACTGACTTCCATTTGTTCCAGGCCCTTTATTCCACATGGCAACTGTTCCCTCTGGATAATTTCCTTCTGCGCCCATTGGAAGATTTTCATCCTGAAAGACAAATTTTGGTCCACCTTTACCGGTCGCAGTTGGGTCACCGCACTGCAAAACATAAGCACCACGATTGATCAAACGGTGGCAAATAGATTCATCAAAGAATCCATTTCTTGCAAGTTTGGCCATGTGCGCAACTGTTACTGGAGCTTTGCTGGCTAAAGTCGTTATCTGAATATCACCACAGTTAGTCTCTAAAGTAATTGTTCTTGGAAGACGTTTTGGTTTTCCTTCTGCCGGAGTGACTTCTTTTGGCGAGTGGGCCTTTGCATTGCTCGGATTGCATTTAATCTCTTCAGCTTTTGAATTCTTTACAGATTTTGACTTTGTCGAAGCATCGGCTGAATTTACAGAAACCGTCAGCATCAAAACTATGAAGAGGGAAACAAAAGCCTTAGCAAAAATTGCTTCGCTTTGAACGCTCTTGTGTATCTGCTCAAACATGGGGTCAGCATAATTTATAACCCTGTGAAAACCCTTAATTTATTCCCATTCAATGGTGCCAGGTGGCTTACTAGTCACATCCAAAACCACTCGATTTACATCTGGAACTTCATTGGTGATTCGTGTAGATATCTTCTCTAATACCTCATAGGGAACTCGGGACCAATCAGCCGTCATGGCATCTTCGGATGAAACTGGCCGTAAAACTATTGGATGACCGTATGTTCGCCCATCGCCTTGGACTCCAACTGAACGCACATCTGCAAGCAAAACTACGGGGCACTGCCAAATATCCCTATCTAATTCCGCAAGCTTTAACTCTTCGCGAGTGATTGCATCTGCATGGCGCAAGAGAGCTAGCCGTTCCTGTGTAACTTCTCCGACAATTCTGATTGCTAAACCAGGTCCAGGAAATGGTTGCCTCCAAACTATTTCTTCAGGAAGTCCTAATTCAATTCCCACTTGTCGAACCTCATCCTTAAACAGTGAACGTAAGGGCTCTATTAATTTAAATTTCAGATCATCTGGAAGGCCACCCACATTGTGATGGGATTTAATGTTTGCTGTTCCGGTTCCGCCTCCAGATTCAACTACATCTGGGTACAAGGTTCCTTGCACGAGAAATTCAACATCTGCATCTGAGGCAATATCACGAGCAGCCGATTCAAATGCTCGAATAAATTCACGGCCAATTATTTTTCGTTTTTCTTCTGGATCGGTAATCCCTTTGAGCGCAGTTAAAAACTGTTGGGCTGCATCAATAGTGACAAGTTTTATTCCAGTAGTTGCAACAAAATCACTTTCAACCTGCTGGGCCTCCCCTTTGCGCAATAGGCCATGATCTACGAATACGCATGTCAATTGATCTCCGACAGCACTTTGAATTATTGCCGCAGCAACTGCTGAATCAACGCCACCTGATAATCCACAAATCACTCGCTTATTTCCAATAATCTCTCTAGCGTGTGCAATTTCAGTTTCTGCAATGTTTTTTGTTGTCCAAGTTGCCTCGCATTTAGCGATGTTGATCAACCAGTTCTCTAGAATTTTTTGGCCGTGCTCTGAGTGTAAAACCTCTGGATGGAACTGAACTCCAGCCAAAGTGCCTGTGGCGTTTTCAAATGCGGCGATGGGCGTGGATTCAGTTGATGCTGTGGTTGTAAATCCCTCTGGGGCTTTTGTTACAGCATCCCCATGTGACATCCATGTTTTTTGTTGTGAATAAAGGCCGCCAAATGTTTTTGACTCAGATACAACAGTTGTTTGTGTGCGGCCAAACTCTGATTTGCCCGTGCGGGTTACTACTCCCCCAAGAGTTGCTGCCATAACTTGAAATCCGTAACAGATTCCAAAGATTGGGACCCCAAGAGTAAATATTGCTTCATCTATTTTTGGTGCATTTTCTGCATACACACTTGATGGGCCACCAGATAAAATTATCGCGCTTGGATTTTTATCTTTTACTTCTTGAGCTTTGATTGTTGATGGAACAATCTCTGAATAGACATTTGCCTCTCTGACCCGACGAGCAATTAACTGGGCGTATTGAGCGCCAAAATCAACTACTAGTACGCCACCAGTTTTAGCCACGATTAATAAGTACCTCTACGCGTTGGAACTCTTTAACATCTGAGTATCCACACGTTGCCATTGCTCGACGAAGTGCACCAAATAAATTCATTGATCCATCTGATGTATGTGAAGGTCCAAGTAAAATCTCTTCAAGAGTTCCAACTGTTCCTACAGATACTCGCTCACCGCGTGGCAATACTTGATGGTGAGCTTCTGATCCCCAGTGCCATCCAAGGCCTGGTGATTCAACAGCTTTAGCAAGTGGGGAGCCCATCATCACTGCATCTGCGCCACAGGCAATAGCTTTAGCAATATCGCCACTTCTACCTACTGCACCATCAGCGATAACGTGAACGTATCGTCCACCGGATTCATCTAAATATTCACGGCGTGCAGAAGCAACTTCAGCAACTGCAGATGCCATGGGAACTTCAATTCCTAAAACTTTACGTGTTGTGTGTGCAGCGCCACCACCAAAGCCAACTAAAACACCTGCTGCACC
>B570J14230_10000418_pt1 | contig 16759 bp, 10 predicted proteins | sample LakMenepilimnion_3_FD_14230 | JGI IMG/M metagenome (IMG submission 14230) | reverse complement strand
CATGGTTGATTACTTTAGTTAGCACCACAAACAGGCCAAGCAGAAAACTAATCCTCTCTGGCTAGTTAATTATTTTCTTTAATATCAACTTTCCCAGTCCCCACATCCGATAGCAGTTATAAAGTGCTATACAGCAAACTATAACCGCGCTCATCAGCAGTCTACCCAGACTGTTTTATTTACTTCATACCGATTTACATAAATATACGCTAATTCTCAACGTATTCAGAAGACGTTGAGTTAGTTCCATAACCGGAAAAGCATAATTTGACTAAAAAGGTATGATCTTCGCGCAAAAATTGGGAATAAATCCCATCTTCTTATCTTGAGCGACGAGTTATTTTAGACTCACAACACTATTGCGTAAAACCACCCGACGATAGTTCTACTTTGGAAGTGAATAATCTGAAAAGTTTAATATCCTTAGGTATTAGCCTAACACAACTAGATTGAATTTGAAGCTAATTTCTAGACTAAATTTAAAAATTTTTCGTTGGTAACAGCTAGTTTGAGTTTAGTGACAATGCGTGTCATTTTATTAACGTTGTATTCCGACTATTTACGCACGTATGGACAAGCCAAAAATTAATTAATCTTTAGAGGGAATTAATAATAACATATTTATGATCTAATTTTTGGGTAAGTTCTAGAGATATTGAAAATCATATTGGTGGAGGAAAACTTTGCGCTGACACTGGGTTATCTTAAAATTAAAGAATATGTAAACTTTCGTAACCTAAGCCAGAGTCCGCCCATCCATGACCCCAACCACATCCCTGTTTACCCCTGTGGAAGCAGACTTGCAAATACTAGCAGATAACCTTAAACAGCTAGTGGGAAATCGCCACCCCATTCTTTATGCTGCAGCCGAACATTTATTCGGTGCTGGGGGAAAGCACCTCAGACCTGCCATAGTGCTGCTTATATCGCGGGCAACTATAACGGAAGATATTACAGCGCGTCACAGAAGATTAGCAGAGATTACAGAAATGATCCATACAGCTAGTTTGGTACATGATGATGTAGTGGATGAGTCAGATGTTCGACGTGGTGTACCCACTGTACATAGTTTGTTTGGTAATCGCATTGCTGTACTTGCAGGGGACTTTCTCTTTGCTCAATCATCTTGGTATTTAGCGAATCTAAATAATTTAGATGTTGTCAAATTACTGTCAGAAGTAATTATGGATTTAGCGACTGGAGAAATCCAACAAGGGCTAAATCGTTTTAATACTGATCTGTCTACGGAAACTTACTTGCAAAAGAGCTATTACAAAACAGCTTCATTAATTGCCAACAGTTCTAAAGCAGCCGGATTAATTAGTGAAACTTCTCGTGAAACTGCCGAACACTTATACAATTATGGTCGCCATTTGGGTCTTTCCTTCCAAATCGTAGATGATATTCTCGATTTCACCAGTTCAACAGACACCCTGGGCAAACCAGCCGGTTCTGACCTGAAAAGTGGTAATTTAACAGCACCAGCTTTATATGCCTTGGAAGAAAAGCCTGATTTAAAAGTCTTAATTGAACGAGAGTTTGCCCAGGAAGGGGATTTAGAGAAAGCATCAGCGCTAATCCATGATAGTCGAGGTATCCAGCGGTCTAGGGAATTAGCCGCCCACCACGCCAAATTAGCCGCCGAGCATATCAGCATTTTAGAACCTTCAGAATCACGACAAGCCTTAATTAATTTGACTGATTATTCAATAAGTCGGCTCTGCTAAAAAATTGAGGGTGATTTCAGATTTGGGACTGAGGAGATTTAAAATCCCAAAATCCCAAATTTATTTAGGCAATATGAGGAGGAACCGTTTTTTGGCCTTTAAATTTCTGTAATCTTTGCTGAATCAGCTTTTCTAGCTGAGAACGCTGTATTTCTACAGTATGAGTGAGACTTCCGGGTATTTCTATAAAAACAATACTGTGTACTGGTTTGAGAGCTACCAATTGGAATAAAATTGGGATAACATCCATGAGGGTTGGCAGCAAGTGAGGGTCACGCCCAGCATCTGAGATTAGGGAAACATCTTGTATGGTAGGGAAAGCGTAAATAATTTGCTTTTCTATTTCTGGATTTGCCCGATTGCTCAATGTGGTTAAAACCCAATCCTGCTGAGAATTTTGGAGAATACAGTATTGGTAGTGGTTTAACTTTCGGGCAACAGCGATTAAAACAGGAGCAATTGATGCCATAATTTGTGGTGTCATGCCGTCCTGGGGTGCATTGTCTATCAGCAATTGAATTTGTGCTTCTAAATCCATCATGAGTTGTAAATGACTTTTGGATAATGGCGAACATGGGCAAGAAATATCCCAGTAAATTGGGATTCACAAGTTCAATATTTTTATGCCACACATCCTCACTGTAAATTGGTTTACGTTTGACTTGTACACAAAAACCATGAGGCTATTATCGAAAGTCTGACAAGTCGTGTTCAAAGTATGTTAGGGTCTTTTTGAGAAGTGGGATTATGAATTCAACAGCAAGCGCAACTAATCAGGGGAAAATTTCTATCAGCGTGGAGGTCATCTTTCAATTCCTATTTAAGGAACTTCAACAGTCAACAAAGGCTTCAGCGCAAAATTGTCACGACGTGTCCGTGAGAATTACCAACGAAGTTTTACGGATTTGCAATGAAAGTAAACGCATTCAAACTTCCGGGTCTGTAGAAAGTTCAGCCATGAGCCTAGCTAAACATCGACTACAACAGTGTATTCGGTACTATCAGTTAGGTTCAAGTCGTAGTAGGGTAGAATTACATAGTACGCTGAGTGCTATTATTTACCGTTATATTAATCCCCCTCACAAACAATTAAGCTATCAAGGGCGGTTGACAATCATTGAGGATTTCCTCCAGGGTTTTTATCTAGAAGCTTTAAATGCTTTTAGAAGAGAGAACGAATTAGGTTCGACCTATCGCCCCCAAACTCTATTAGAATTGGGCGAATACATGGCATTTACCGAACGATATGGTAAACGTCGGATTCCCCTACCGGGCAAGCAGCAACAGCTAATTATTCTACGAGCGCAAACTTTTTCTAAGCAACAGCCGTTAGAAACAAGTGTAGATATAGAACAGGCCTCTGAAGGTGGTAGTGGTGAGTTTGAAGGTGCTTGGGAAGAGCCAGCTATTCAACAATTGCGCTCCGCTATGGCAATGCAACCCGAACCAGAGGAAAATACTCTCCGCTCGGTTGTGATTACCGAATTAATAGAATACTTAGAAGAAAAAGAACAGTCTGATTGTGTTGATTACTTTGCTCTTCGTCTTCAGGATTTATCAGCACCAGAAATTGAGTCAATTTTGGGTTTAACATCTCGGCAACGTGATTACTTACAGCAACGGTTTAAATATCATTTAATTCGGTTTGCTCTTTTACATCGCTGGGAATTAGTACATGAGTGGTTAGAAGTTTCTTTACCCAATAATTTGGGTTTAACTCCAATTCAATGGGAAACTTATTTAGCACAGTTAGATGATAAACAAAGATCTATCTTAGATTTGAAGCAGCAAGGAAAACCTGATGGGGAGATATCTAAAATTGTAGGGTTGTCAATGGCACAATTACAGAAACGTTGGTTTAAGATTCTAGAACAAGCTTGGGAAATTCGTAACTCCTTAGTGTCCGGATCTAGTGCGTCTACCCATGAATGGTAACTTGTATATCTTTACAAAATTATCAACTTGCTTGGGTATTGAAAAATTATAATTCCAACACTTACAAGTATAGGTTGTTATGATGTAAGGAAACTCATGGGGTAAACATTCTTCTGTTGATGGTAGCCAAATTATTGGTAAACTCAAATTGGGAGATATACCCCAAACCTTTCAAATGGGAGAAATTCCTACTGTGCAAGAACGTTTCCAAGCAATTCTTAAGCGTCGGTTACAAGACCAAATAGCCGAAAATCCACCTTTGTTCCCCTGGGAAACACAAGTGGTGGATTACCCTGAGAGTATAGAAGGACAATTAATGGGATTAGTTCCTGTTTGGGGGTGGACTGCCCACCAATCCAAGCTAAGTTTACCTATTTCTTTACCAGAACAAGTTTTTCGGCAATTACTGGAAAAATGTCAAGTGTTGTTGACATCTTCTTTACCCCTAGGAGCTAAATTAGTTCAAGTGGTCGAAAGTATGTTCCCCACGGATACTCAGGTAATTAATGACTTAGCTGGGTTAGTGCTGAGAAGCTCTTATCGTTCAGCTGATACTCTGACAGCTACACCGGATGTTGAGAGTGATTATTTTGACTTACTACCACGGCAACAAATGGCTTTGTCCTTAATGGCAGCCAAGCAATTGTTAGAAAATTTAATTTTGCCGATTTCATTGACGCAGCCACTACTGGAAAGACAATGGCTCACTAGCGTGGGAACTTTGAGTATTCGGGTGGAATTACGCAACTTAGGTAAATCTACGAAGTTGATTGTTCAAGGTGAATTACCAACACCGGGAATTTTACAAATTCAGAGTCATTATACTCAAGATTGTATAAAATCAGATACTTCGGAAATACCAGTGATTGAATTACAGATTGATAGAAATCAGCCAAATTATACCTTGGCAGTTGAGTTCCCCGAATTAGATCAACAGCCTTTATTGTTGGCTATTCAGGTGAAAATCTAATGTAGAATAATTGCCATATCTAAAAATTAGATGAGAGTCATGGCAATAGATGTATAATAATCTTGATTAGTTCCCTGGGGCTATAACTTAATTCATTCTCCTTGCAGTCAAAAATATCAATATTAAGGGCGTATCTAACTACCTTAGCTATGAGCAGGATACTTGGATACCTATACTACCAGGGGATCTAAGGCTAGGATAGGGGGGAATCGACACCTAGCATTATGTCCGCAGCGTCTACATCATAGCTTTGGTTACTTAACAATGTTTAATTTATCAGGGATGAATCGGTTTTGGCGTTTACCGAAGCAAATAACTAAGGGAAAATCCTTAGTCAAAGAAGTGGAAAATTCAATTCCTTTACGAGTGCTAGTGATGGTACTGGTAATTTTGGGGATTGTGTCCACGGATATTGCCGGTGAAACTAAATTTAGTCTGTGGACGATACCACTGACTATGGTGGGAACATGGTGGAGTTATTACCGTCGTCGTAGTTCTAATATTCCTATGCAGTTTTGTATTGCCATAGGAATGTTATTGGCTTTAGGTGCTTTTTTTAGGCATTTTATGGCTGATTGGAGTGATACCCGGCTAAGTTTGGCGGAGTTATTGATTCAATTGCAAGTGCTACATAGCTTTGATACTCCCCGACGCAAAGATTTGGGCTATTCGATTGTGATTGGGTTAATATTGGTGGGTGTGGCGGCGACATTGAGCCAAACAATGGCTTTCGCGCCTGTGTTACTATTATTTTTAGCCGTTGCTCTGGCAACTTTAGTTCTAGATTACCGCTCTCGTTTAGGTTTCCAGCACTTTACTACGGGAGAATCGGCCAAAAGAAATTCTAGTTTCAATTTTAAATTTCTAATTTTCAATTTTTTATTAATTTTGGCTTTGGGACTGGGGATTTTTGCCATTTTACCCCGGTTTCCCGGTTATCAACTTAGGTCTTTTCCCGTAAGTGCGCCGCTGAATGTTCCAGAAAATTTTACAGGACGGAGTATTATTAATCCCGGTTATGTCCGTGAAGGTAAGGGTAATAATAGTGGTGGTGGGGAAGGAAAAGCTGGCGAACCGGGACAATTAGATGATAATTTTTATTACGGTTTTAATAGCGAGATGAACCAAAACCTGCGGGGAGGAATGAAACCCAAGGTGGTGATGCGTGTGCGATCGCAAGCAGAAGGTTTTTGGCGCGTCCTGGCTTTTGATAATTATACGGGTAAGGGTTGGAAGATTTCTCGTAATGATCAAGTTACTACTCTGAGAAAATCCCCTTGGTCTTACCGCATTTCTTTTGACTCTCCACCTTTTACGACTGTAACAAAAGAGGTTGTGCAAACTTATAATATAGTATCGGAATTACCTAACCTAATTCCAGCACTGTCCTATCCGAAAGCTTTGTATTTTCCTACACCAGAAATAGCCGTTGATCAGGAGAATGGTTTACGCGCGCCTGTAGGGTTATCAGAAGGGCTAACATATACCGTAGTTTCGGATGTTGCTTACCGCGATCGCTCTTTGTTAAGTAAAGCCTCAACTAAATATCCAGCCAATATTAAACAGTATTACCTACAAATNCCCGCAACAATTGCNGATAAAGTCCAAAAACGCACTGAAGAAGTGCTGGCTAGTTACGACCAACAAAGGGTTTCTCGTTCTCCAGGAACTAAACGCCTAGATTCAACTTACGAAAAAGCTCTTTACTTGGCTCAATATATTAAACAAAATTATACCCTACCCACCGATCCATTAGACTTGCCTTATTTGGGTGAAAAGGATGATTTAGTAGAAAGCTTTTTATTCAAAAATAAAGGCGGTTATCCTGACCATTTTTCCACTGTATTAACGGTAATGCTGCGTTCTGTCGGTATTCCAGCGAGGTTAGTGGTGGGATTTGCACCGGGGGAGTTTAATCCGTTTACAGGGATGTATGTTGTCCGTAATACTGATGCCTACGCGATGACGGAAGTTTATTTCCCTAAGTATGGCTGGTTTACTTTTGATCCAATTCCTGGACATCCTTTGATTCCTCCTTCAATAGAGGAAGATCAGACCTTTAGTGTTTTGCGTCAATTTTGGAATTGGGTAGCTGGTTGGCTACCTTCACCAGTTACAGCGATTTTAAATACGGTATTTGGGACGATATTTAGCTGGTTATTTCTGGGAATAGCCTGGTTTTTAGCTTTATTTACTAAAGGTTGGTTAGGGGTATTAACCGGTTTAATTGTGGGGACAATCGCGGCCTTCTTAGGTTGGTTGGGTTGGGGACAATGGCGTAAGTGGTTAAACATCCGCTGGTTAAAGAAATTACCCCCAATGGAAAGACTGTATCAACAAATGCTACAATGGACTGCCCACAAGGGTTTAGGTAAGCATCCAAGTCAAACATCTTTAGAGTATGCTCAAATTTTATACCAACACCATTCTCCAGAAATAGCTGAATTGATAGATGAAATTTGTCATGCTTATGTGAGTTGGCGTTATGGTGGATATAATCCCGACTGGCAGCAATTACAACAAAGATGGCAAGCATTGAATAAAGGTGAAAAACGTTCTATTTTCGGCTTAAAGATTGGGTAATTGCCGTTAATTAAGGATCAATGTAAATGCTATATAATTAACTGCAACTAGCTTTATGTAGAAACTAGTACGGCATACTATCTAGGTTTTCGATTCTCGTCCTTAAAAAAATGATCCCACCCATATTAATTTTAAATTACGAGAAAATGGTCCTAGCTTATATGGATGCAATTCTGCATATATCTTATGGAAGATTTTTAGCGGATTTGATTGATAATATAGCTAAAAAAAGCGTTTGTTATGAAAAAACTCTAGATAACGTGGTTTAAATCGTTGTAACTCCCATTCTTTAGCGATAACATGAGAATAAGTTTACTACAAGCTTTTCATTCTCATTTAGCTGAAATTTTTTTATGGAAATTCAATTAATCAATATCGGCTTTGGTAATATCGTTTCTGCCAACAGGGTTGTTGCCATTGTGAGTCCAGAATCTGCCCCGATTAAACGGATTATAACCGATGCTAGGGATAGAGGTCAACTGGTTGATGCTACCTATGGACGACGGACTAGGGCGGTGATTATCACTGATTCTAGTCATGTTATTCTCTCAGCGATTCAGCCAGAAACTGTAGCTAATCGGTTTGTAATTTCCCGTGATCATCATGTTGTAGATAATTAATCATCGGCAATAGTTACGGAGGTACTATCTCAACTAGACTGGTTTTCTGTCACCATTGCTACAAATTCCTTAGTTTTGAGGCTAATTTGAAAATCAAGGGTTAGTAACTCAATCCCTTTAGGGATTGAGTTTGTAAGAGATTGCAAGCTATACTGTCCAACCTAAGTATTTTTTGAGAGAGTTCATCACTTCAAACCCTTTGTTTATCTTGGTTTGACCTTACTTATCACCCCCTTAACAACTGACCACTGACCACTAACAACTGACCACTAACAACTCACTTGAGAGCAAAATTTAATGCTTCTAATAATTCTTGATTGGTGTAGGGCTTGGATAAAATCCCTAAAACTTGATTTTCGTTATTTGTTTCCAGTATATTATTGATATTGCGTCCACTACAAGCAATTACTCGTACTTGAGGATTGATTTTTTTCAAGTTGGAGATAGCACAACTTCCATTCATTTCTGGCATCATCATATCCATCAATACTACACTGATATCATCTTGGTGTCGGGCATACATAGCGATCGCTTCCATACCATTTTTAGCAGTAATAGTTTGATAATTGTAGTTTTCCAAAATAGTTTTCGTAACTTCCAGAACTTGGGGTTCATCATCGACGACTAAAATTAGTTCTCCATGACCTGGATACGTTACCCCACAATCAGGTTTTAAAGTGATAATTTCTTGATTTACTGATGGTAAAAACACTTTAAATTGACTACCTTTCCCCAATTCACTATCAACGTTAATAAACCCCTTATGACTTTTAATAGTTCCTATTACTGTTGATAGTCCTAAACCTGTTCCTTGACCAATATCCTTAGTAGTAAAAAATGGCTCAAATATTTTCTCTAACGTTTGGGGTGACATTCCTGTACCCGTATCTGCAACCGTAATCACAATATAATTCCCAACTTTAGCATTATGATTTAGTGGAATCATCTCCTCATGAATATACAAATTTTCCGCAGAAATAGAGATATATCCACCATTAGGCATAGCATGACCAGCATTAACCACCAAATTTATTAATACCTGTTCCAGTTGGCTTTTGTCACCATATACTGTCCATAATTTTGGCGGTAAATGGGTAGAAAATTGGATAGATTGGGGAAATAAAAATGTTTCTTTAGCCATATGAATAGTATCCCTAATTAAATCATTAATTTGGATAATCGTATATTTAATTTCCACTCCTTTAGCAAAGGATAACAGTTGTTTAACTAAAGTTGCCCCTTTTTTTGCATTATCTTCAATAGTCGTCAGCATTTGTAGATAATTATCTTTGTCTAAAAAATTATTACCTTTAAGTAATTTAGATTTAAGTAATTGAGCATATCCTAAAATTGGTGTTAAGTTATTATTAATATTGTGAGCAACACCACCGGCTAAAGTACCAATACTTTCCATCTTTTGAGCGCGGACAAACTGCTCTTCCAATCGTTTTTTCTCTGTAATATCAGTGTCTACCGTGAGAATGGATTTAGGTCGTCCGTCAGCATCTAACATTAATGTCCAGCGACTTTGAACAATAATTACCCGATTTGATTGTGTCAGTTTATATAACTCACCCTGCCAAGTTCCTGATATTACTACATTTTTCAGAGGAATTATTTCTTGTTCACAGGAAGTGGAATTATAAAAAATATCCTTAGGATTCTTCTCTAAAACTTCCTCACGTTTCCAACCATATATCCTTTCTGCACCCTGATTCCAAAAAAGGATTTTGGCTTGAAAATCTCGGACAAAAATCCCATCAGTAGCAATGTCTAGAAGAGCAGCTTGTTCATATATTTTCTGTTCATTTTGTTTGCGTTCAGAGATATCTCTGGTAGTGCCAATCATTCGGATTGGCTGACCATTTTCATTATAGTAAACTTTTCCTCTAGAACTCAACCAACGTAGACTAAGATCACGACATACTACCTTATACTCACAGACAAAATCAACTTTTTTCTCAATAGATTGACTTACACAGTTTTGAAAATGCTGACGGTCTTCGGGATAGATTAAATTTAGAAACTCTTGAATAGGAGGACAGGGAGAATTAAGAGGTAAATCATAGATTAGACCCAGAGTAGCAGACCAGAGGATTATTCCTGTTTGGATATCCCAATCCCAGATGCCAATGTTACCTGCTTCTAGTGCTAAGTTAAGTCGGGCTTCACTTTCTTGTAAAGACGCTTGAATATATTCCCGTTCAATGATTTCATGTTGTAATTGTTGATTAGCAATCACCAATTCTGCCGTGCGTTCCTTTACCCGAGATTCCAAGATATCGCTATCTTGACGGAGTGCTGCTTCCAATTTTTTCCTATCGCTAATATCAGTGATTGACCACAATAATCCAATCTGTTCACCATCATGATTAGATATAGGATTCACCCTAATACTAGCAGGAAATAGTTGACTCTTGCGAGGCTGAAAATCCATTTCCCATTCCTGTAATTTCTGCAATTTGCTCAACCGAGATACAAACTGAGAACGGTATTTTTCAGCAATAAACACTACTAATGGCTTGCCAATTAGGTGATCTTGACGCACAAATAATAATGATCCAGCCCCATGATTGGCCTGCTGAATTACACCCAAACTATCAGTTAATAAATAACCATTAGGTGCAAATTCAAACAAATTTTGATAACGCAGCCGCTCCGCTTCAGTAATTTCTCGAGAAAATTGCAGTTGTTCATTTTGTTGACGCAGTTCTTCCTCCGCAATTTGCAATTCTTCTAAAGTTTCCTGAAGTCCTTGATTAAGTTTTAAATCATCATCAACCTGTATTCTTGTCCATTTTTGTAAATGATTATGAGTTTGCCGACGAATTACTTCTAATTCTTGATTAATTGGTCTATTTTCTGTGTTGAACTCTGGCAAATTCTCCTGCAATGCCTCAATTATACCCACCATTCTTTCTACATTTAAGGCTGATAATAAGTTGCTTTTAGTAACAATACCGATTAAATTACCTTGATCATCTACTATTGGTAAATGCTCAAGACAATGCTGCTGTAAGAGTGCAACCACTGTTAAAATATGCTCAGATGTTTTGTGATTAATAGTAATTAGTGGCTGAGTCATCACTTCAGACATTTTCACCGCTGATAGGTTGATATTTAAGGCAATTACCCTCAATACATCTTTAATCGTAAATATTCCTTGTAATTGCCTTCCCTTGACCACTAAAATATAGTCGTTTGGGTCTTGATTTGGATTATTAACTGCATCTGTTTGATTCATCAAGTTAATAGCATCAGTTACATAACTGTCAGGACTAATCGTTAAGGGAGAATAATTAATAATTTGAAGTAAATTAGGTAAATTAATTAATTTTTCGTCGAATCCATTGGTTAATGCGTCCAATTCTTTCCTCTCATCAGTTTAACTATATTGTACTTAATTAGATTGTCCTTAATTAGATTGTAGACTCAAAACTTTATATATGAAATTTTAATTTTATTCTCACCATTTATTCATGATTATTCATCAATTTTGAACGCGGAGATACAAGTGATTAAAACTTACCCTTTTTTGCTATTTTTACCCAAGGTTTAATACTGATATTTTATATCCTACATTACCCACTTCATTTTGTAGTATGCAAATATTCCTAGGATATTATCGTACACAAAAGTACATACATTATCAAGTATTTTTAGTATTAATACTTAATTATTGAATATTTGTTGACAATAATTATTGAAAAAGGCAATACTAAATTATAAAGTACAGAATATCGGTTGCTAAACCCCTAGCTTCCTCCTGCTTCTTACTACTGCTTCTTTCCTCCAACTCCTTTTTTATTTTCATCACTTGTGTTATTACAGATAAAAACAACTCACCCTGTATAATCCACCTGTCTTCCCAATCAAAACAATATTTTGAATGGCAAGTAGTTCATTTATATTACTAAATCAGAAATCTATGTGGCAACAACAACAAAAAGATACTGTAATTGTCAAACTGTCCCTATTAATGGCTATAGCCACCAGTTCAATTGTAGCAAATTGCTTGATTTCCTCACCCATTCAAGCAGAATCCAAAAACAGGACACTAGATTTTACCTTACCGGAAAAAGTAGAAACCGGGACTGTGATTAAAATTGATGGTTCTAGTAACTCCGAGCTTGTTAACCAAACCCTGAAAAAAGACTTTGAACAGCAGTTTACAGGAACTAAGGTAGAAATTTCTACCAATGACAATCAAGAGTCCATAAAAGCGGTTTTAGATGGTAAAAGGGATTTGGCCTCCCTTGGTCGGGAACTCACCGCAGAAGAGAAATCAGAAGGTTTAAAACAGGTATTAGTTCACCGAGAAAAAATTGCCATCATTGTCGGGATAAATAACCCCTTCTATGGTAGCTTAACTACTGAAAAATTTGCCAAGATTTTCCAAGGAGAAATTACAGATTGGTCAGAATTGGGAAACACCCAAGGTAAAATTAGATTTATAGATCGTCCTTCTAATAGCGATATTCGCAATTCATTTAGTCAATATCCAGCATTTAAATCTGGCCAATTGCTGACAGGTGTTAATGCTGTGCAAATACCAGAAGATAACACAATTAATATTATCAAAGAATTAGGTAAAGATGGTATTAGCTACGCCTTGGCAAATCAAATTTCTAAATTGCCAGATGTGCGGGTATTAAAAGTACAAGACCACTTACCAAATAATTCTGAATATCCTTTTTATCAGTCTTTTGTTTACGTTTATAAAGAAAATCCTAGCCCCAAGGTGAGAGATTTTCTGGGCTTTATTTTAGCTAAACCCGGAAAAGATTCTATCAAAGCTGCCAAAGAAGCAGAAGCGGTTGCAGTTGCGGTTAGATCAATACAAACTGTTTCTAGACCTATTGCTAATGCTTCCACAGGTGATTCTGCGGTTTCTGAAGGTCTTCTAACAATGCCCACAACCTTAGTTACACCCCAACCTGGAGGGGAAATACAATTGGTAAATTTCTTTAATAATCCCTCCATGATTACCAAAAACACAAGGTTTTTATTGCTACTGCCTTTGTTTGTTATTGCAGGATTAAGCAGTTTTTTACCATTGTTGTGGAGAAGAAAAAAGCGCTTATCTAAAGAAGTGCAATCATTCTCAAATTCAGAAACCGATTCTATACCAGATAAAATTATTACTCTGCCAGATTCCGGGGTATTCGCATCAATTATAAATAACAATGGCAACAGTAATGGTAATAGTACAAATCACTATCAAAAAAATAACCCCCAGGAAATTACAGCTATCAGTAATATCGCCGTTATCGACGTGCCACAGACAAATTCCCCTAGAAATCAAATTACTGAGCTATCTGAGCTATCTGAAATTGATTTAGATGATGAATTAGTCTGGAATACAGAAGACCCTGTAATTGTCGTTAATAGTTACTTTCCTCAAATTCCGAATATTCATCAATACCCAATTGATGTAAATATTAACACAGATGAATTTACTGATACTTCCTTAGATCTAGCAGAAACACCTGCAACTAGACCTCATGCTATTACATCTCTCTCAGAATTGCTGGGTATCGCTCCCACACCAGTGAAATCAGAAGATTTAAATGCCATCCTTAAACCAGTCAAGAACCCACCACAAAATCAAGATTTATCATCTAACTTACCATCTGAGTTAGGAGAGGCTTTAAACGCCATTACTAGCCCAATTACCGCGAAAACAGTGGCAACAGAAGAGGAAATATCTCCTATTCCATTGTATCCCCTGGACATAAATGAACCCGTCGCTACTGAGTCAGATGTAGAAACAGTGGTAACAGAAGAGGAAATATCCCTTACTCCATTGTATCCCCCAGACATAAATGAAGCCATAGCTACTGAGTTAGATGTAGAAATAGAAACTGGGACTAATATTTATCCGGTCAATGTGACTGGAAATACTAGAATTATCCTCACACCCCGCACTCCGAAATGGGCTTGGCTGTCTTGGTATATTTCTAATGACCATCAACAAATATTACATAATCAAGGATTTAGCATTTTAGCAGTTAGACTGTATGATGTTACTAACCTTGATCTTAGTTATCAGCGTCCTCGGTTCTTGCAACAATACGAATGTGAAACCGCAACATCTAATCGTTATGTGCCTATTCCCAGTGGGGAACGGGACTACATGACAGAAATTGGTTATGTAAATCATGATAATCAGTGGTTGTGTTTAGCGCGTTCTGGTATAGTTCGCATTTTCAGTCGTCCCACTACAAATTTCTGGGTTATTGTTGATACAGAATTGGTTCTTCATGGTGCGACGGAAGAAGGTGCAAATATTAGTATTAATGGTCAAAAAGTCAAAGTCAATCCTGATGGTACATTTAAGTTAACAGTTCCCTTTGTTGATAACTTAGTGGATTATCAGATAACAGCAACTTCTGCGAATATAGAACATACTAAAACCATTGATAAGAGGTTTTTCCAAGAAGAGTACGAGGGTTAAAAACTAGATTAGGTTGGGGCTTTACAGAACCAAACTAATGATTTTTAACATTTGGTTTTGGGGTTATTTACGTCAATTTAAACCACGAAAATTACTATTATTTATTCATCATAGCAATGATAATAGATAAAGGCACATGAGAAAAATAATCTCGTTGAAATTGTTCTTCTCTGACTGCGGCTAAAAATTGGTTGATAACCTTATCAGCAGATTTTTGATCATATCTAGAATCCCAGATGATTTGTAAATGATGATCTTGACGTTGAATAATAAACCCTAAATATTTTAATGCTTGAAAACCCAAATATAGACATTGATTACTAATACCTAATTTCTCTAAAAGTTCTACAGAGATAACTGGTTGATTTGTTCGACTGAGATATTTAGCAATACCTACTAAGGTTATCCAAATATCTTTAGGGGTGTGGTTTTGGGATTTTTTCCAAGCAATTACTAATTGTTTTTGTTGTTCAAGAGATTGCTTCCACCACAAACGTAAATTATCCCAACTGGTAGGACAATCTTTAATGATTAATAATGATTTTTCAGATTTTATTTCTCCTAAATTTTCCTGATTTCTCCAATCTAAAATCATTGCCAAATTCGGAGTTTTTATTTCAGTTTCCACATGAGAACGTACCGCAATTAATCTAATATAATGTTTCACTTGATTTTTAAAACTGTTAACATCAATTTCAGCAATACAATCACATCTACCTATAGGTAATTCTTCCTGATAATGTCCCCACCAAATCCCCGGAAAAGGATTATTATTAGAGTTATCTCGGATATTAAAATCAGTTTTAATATATTGGATTTTATTTCCTTTCCAATCCTGTTGATTTTGATGACGAGAATTTTCAAACCAACAATTTTTAATTAGTAATTTGGGAATAGGATTTCCCATTCCACAGGGTTCTAAAAGTTTTAATTCTAAAAATAAATCTTTGCCCAAATCTGCAACCGTCACCACCAAATCAGCTTGTACACTGGGAATGAGATTAATTCCTCCTAAAGATTGGCGTAATTTCTGGTTAATTGCGGCTGTAAATAAAGGGATATTTTCTATTAATAAACTCAAACCTGCTGCAAAGGGATGTCCACCAAAACGATATAATAAATGGGCTTGTTCTTGAACTAGTTGATATAAATCAACAGAATTAATCGACCGGGCTGAACCTCGCGCTAGAGATAGGCTAGAATCTGTCTGATTTTCCTTTGCTTCTGTACTTAACAAAATTGTCGGTCGCCCTGTTTCCTGGGCAATTTGTCCGGCAACTAGACCCAAAACACCAACCGCCCATTGAGGATCTTCTAAAACAATGATACTGGTAGTTGATAAGTCTAATTGCCTGAGTTTTTTAGTAACTTGCGCTTGCACATCTTTTTGTAAAGACTTCCGACGGGAATTAGCTAATTCTGTTTCTTCTGCAAGTAGTTGACAACGCTGCATATCTCTACTCGTCAATAATTCTACACAAAAACTAGCGTCACCATGAATGCGACTCACGGCATTAATGCGGGGTCCCAAACCAAAGGAAATATCTGTAGGGCGATCGCCACTTTTCTGGCATAATTCTAATAACTTACCCAGACCTGGCCTTCTTCTTTCTTTGGGTAATTTTTTATAATCTGTGTGTAATTGTTGAATTCCCAATTGTGCCAAATACCGACAATCACCACTTAATTGTACCAAATCAGCAATTAATCCCACCGCTACTAAATCTAATAAATCTGTTAATGGATGTTTGGGAATATCTGGCAAACTTATATATAATGCTTCCACCAATTTATAAGCAACTGCCACACCAGAAAGATGATATAAAGGGTGTTCTTTTGCTAAATAACGCGGGTTAATAATTGCAATTACCGGAGGACGTGCTGATGGTAATGTATGATGGTCAGTTATGATGACATCTATTCCTAAATTTTGGGCATAAATGATTTCTGAAATGTTTGTACTGCCTGTATCGCAGGTAATAATTAATTTACAATCTTGGGAAGCTAAAATATCAATTCCTGGTTTATTTAAACCATGAGATTCTGTTAAGCGATTGGGAATATAATAACTTAATTGGTGATGCTGCTGAAAAAATTCTCCCAAACCATCCCATAATACCGCAGTTGAGGTAATACCATCTGCATCAAAATCTCCCCAAATAGCAACTTTTTCTCCCGTTTTTCTCGCAGTTATTAACCGTTGCAAAGCCAAATTCATTTCCTGTCCAAATTCTCCAGGATTCGCAGGTTGATAAATTTGATAATTAATAAAAGCTGCTAATTTTTCCTCATTTTGAATTCCCCGTTGCCAAAATAATTGAGATGCAAAATTACCACTTGTTGCGGGTGCGTACTTTTTTACTAATTCGATAAACCAATCTGGGGGTTTTTCTGTTGTTGTTAAAATCCATTCCATTGTTAGTTGTTAGTTGTTAGTTGTCAGTTGTCAGTTGTTAGTTGTCAGTTG
>B570J14230_10000410_pt1 | contig 16870 bp, 10 predicted proteins | sample LakMenepilimnion_3_FD_14230 | JGI IMG/M metagenome (IMG submission 14230) | reverse complement strand
GATTACTGACCATGATTTAGTTGCCCCCCATGCCAACAAGAGCGCGAATAGAAATTTCTAGATTGTTCACCGCCTCTACTGGCTCAGTGATGCCGCCAAACAGATAATCATTAGCTCCGGCAGCGATGATATATAGTCCCCGAGGATCGGCGACCGTTACGCTATTAAGATATTGATTGACTTGCGTGAGGACTCCTGGCCAACTTGGATTAATCGTGTTCAGCGTCCCCGTATTCGCTCCGCCAAAAGCAAAATTGGTGGCGGCATTAACTGTTAATCCCAGAGATTGGGCTAGATATTCCACCCAAACCGGGCCATTGGTAAAACGTCCCTCGGCATACAGGGGAGCCGGTGGAAATGCTCCACCAGTAGCCTGATACACTCGACCTATATCTACGTTGCTGTCACCAAAAACATAGATTTCATCAATGTTAAAGCTACTCGCTTGAACCGAAGATTGTATTACTCCTGCACAGAGTAAGGAAAGAGAACCAATCCCAAAAGCTTGAAAGGTTATTGTTCGGAGAGGATGTGTCCTCAACCAATATTCAGGAAAAATAAGCGAGACAGATAACCTTTTACTTGTGGACATATCTTGAGGTTTTCGGAAATAAATAAAAACACATTTTCTGAGAAATGCTATTAAAATTGAGCAAAACAATTCCCTAAGAAGTTATTTCCTCTGGCAATTGACAAAAAGTTACCACGATCTGACAAGAAGGAATTCCATTGGCTAAAAATAGATAAAGACAAGCTCGTTCGGATGGTTTTTTTGACCAGCAATAAACCGGGATACCTTGTTGATTAGATGCGGGTTGCTCTGAAGCGTAAATATCGAGAAATAGGGGAGTTTTTCTTTTTTGGTCTGAATTGAGAGGACAAAGAGCAGCAGCGAGGATAAAAATAGAGCCAATTTCACTTAAGCGTCTTTGCTCTAACGAAACTAGATTGCCAGACTGTAGAGATGCTAATTCTTTTTCGGTCAGATTTAGCCCTAACGATTTGACCCCTTGATGAATTTCTTCATAGGTAAACATGACTTTTTCCGAGTAATTCTTAAGAGCAAGAATGGAGAGTTGTCAGGAAAGAAATAGGTGGCTATTAATCATATTACTTGATCATCCTAGCCGCACCTATTCCTAGAAAACACCCTTGATAAACACGGCTAAATCCAAGGGTTTAAAGAAGATTGATATTGATAATGTTTAAATTCCTCAGTTGTGCAAGCAATTTGATGATTATGAGGAATTTTTTTCATCTTTAATCGATGATAAAATTCTCCGAACGAGGCGACCCCTGACAAAAGCAAGAGTCGCAGGAAGTGATAGAGATGTTTAGGAGCTATTACTCCCCCCAAACCAAACCCCTTCCACTGAAAAACGAGATACCAAATCGCTCCATAGAAATGAGTGTATTTGATGCTCGTAAAGATGTTACTACGAAAAGGCTCATATTGAGCATTTTCTAGGAAGCTATCAAAATGGACTGGCGGTTGATAGTCACCTAGTAGCTGATCCCCTCGATAACAATCCAGTAAGCCTAGGTTAGCTTTTCGTTCAACTAATTGATTTAATTGTTCGTAAATCTCGACAAAAAGTGAATTGACTGTCTGACGATGAATCTTGACAAATCCCTCAATAAAGGAAACATTGAGATGCCATTTTCCCACATACAGGGGTACCAAAATTCCGAACCACCAGATGTACTCGAAATAGATTCGCCAACTCATGATACTGGCATGACCGAGTTGAGTTTTGTGATCGCGCATAAGTTGATTCACTCCTTCCGCTTGTGCGAGATTAAATTGGTTGTAAGCTACGCGTTTAACCTCGGCATCTGCTTCTCCTGCTAACTTCGATCGAATGACTTCAGTAACACTTTCGATGGCAAAAGTGGTCAGGGATGTACCCATAGAATAAAAAGCATCGAAAATATAAGCCGCATCCCCAATCACATACCAATTATCTGCCGAAAGAACTTCCTTACTGGTGTGAGCGATTCTCGGCCAGTAGTGAAAATCGATCTTCTCTCCACTGCTCAATAAATCATAAAGAAGTTTGTGATTAGCTTTGAGAAATGCGTAAAACTTCTGTTCTTGATTTAGATAATCGGCGGGAATAATTTCATGATGATGGATAACTCCGATCGAAATTTCTTGAGTGTCTGTGTCCGTGGGAATCATCCATAGCCAATGACCTTGCCCGAACCAGTGATTAGTGGCATAGTAGTGACTACAGGATGTGGCTTCTGGATCATAGCCAGAGTGAAAAAGAGTTCGATCAATATTTTTAACCCGTACCCATGCCGAACCCGTATTTACACCACAAAGATGCTCCGGATCGAAAATAACATTATCCGTTTTTTTGCCGATAATAAATTGACGACCAGCGGCATCTACTAAATGTTTAGCGGTTAATTCAATCACTTCATCGTGCAATTTCACCTTGACTTGATGGGGATCATTTCCGGGATGAATAGTAACATCAACGACACGACCATTATAAAAATCAACTCCCATTTCCTTATTCATTCGTAACAGATCCCGCTCAAATTTAGCTCGATTCATTTGGCTAGAGGCAAGGGGGGGCTGTCGATTCGTCCAAATATGGTAGTAATCCTCGATGGTATCGGTTTTGTGAGAATCTTTTGGCCAGTGAAAATTTAAGCCAAATTTGGGAGGATGATTTTCAATCATGTATTCGTAAAGACCCAACTCTTTACAAATAAATAAATTAGCAATTTCTACCGTTGACTCGCCAATTTTTAGATCCTTATCGCTACGATTTTCTGGACGAGGATCGATTAAAGCGATCTTGATATTGGGAACCTTAAGCATCAGGTGACGGGCTTGGCAAACGCCCGCAAAACCAGCACCCATAATCACAACATCATAGACGAATTGCCGAACAGAATTAGTGGTTTTCATCATGACAATTACCGAGAACAGGAGTAAATAGAGACAGTGGAACAGAAAATTTAGCTGATCGTGCTAATAATGTGGGCTGGTAACAAAGAATTGGCTTCAGATTGGAGCAGAGGTACCGCTCCCCTGGAACCCTTTTTCATCTCCTTTTTCACACGAGCAATATAAGGCTCATAATCCACTTGCATTGTGTGACGGGCTGAATAACCGTAACGTTGACAAACTTGTTCTTTTTCTTGGAAGATTTCCCGTTTCATTGTCCTAGAATCGGGCAACTTGTACTCTCCTAATAAGTATTGACTAATCCACTGACTTTGTAATTCAGCGATCGGCATAACCGGACCGATCGGTTGTAATAGGCCAATAAAAAATAAATCACGATAGTCAGGGTGAAAAACATGATGGAATAGTTGTACCTCATTATTTTTAACCTCGATCACTTCTGAACGGAAAAAAGGAAAGCTCACGTTATAGCCAGTGCAATAGATAATTTCATCCACTTTTTCTCGGCTTCCGTCCACAAAGATCACTCCATCTCCATCTAACTTTTGAATGTTGGGTTTCGGTTTAACTCGTCCGTGAGATAGGGCGGAAAAAATATCGGAACTGATGGTAGGATGAGCGTGCATATAAGGATGATCGGGATCGGGGAGACCATACTGGCTTAATTTTCCCACCTGCAATTTCACCGCAAAAGCTTGAATTTTTAATTTCCAGGAGAACGGTAAAAAACGAGGAATTGGCGCTAGATCAAGCGGGGTTCCTAAAACGTGTTTAGGAATAATATGAAAGCCGCGTCTTACGGATAAGTAAGTATTTCGAGCAATCCGAGATACTTCAACGGCAATATCCATCGCAGAATTGCCAAAACCGACTACAACAATATTTTTATCCTGATAAATTTCCCCACTCTTATAGTAATGACTATGGGTTTGTTTGCCCTCAAATTCTCCAGGAAAAGACGGGTTAGGCCAACGAGGATTCCAGTGGTGTCCATTGGCAACAATTAGGGCCCGATAATTATGGCAAGATTGATCGTCGAGAGTAATTTGCCAACCACCCAATTCTAGAGGTTCAGCTTGAACGACTTTTGTTTGAAAATGAATATGGGGCTTAAGGCCAAAATGCTCGGCATAATCATCAAAGTATTGAGCGATTTGACTGTGATGCGGGAAATTAGGATACTCCTCCGACAAAGGATAATCGGAGTATTGCATCAGTTGTTTGGAAGTGTTAATATGCAGGGAGCGATAGGCACTAGATAAACCATTGGCATTGTTATAGACCCAAAGGCCGCCCACACGGTTACTCATTTCATAACAATCAAAGGTAATTCTTCGCTCTTTTAAGACCTTACAAGCTGCGATGCCTGAAGCACCAGCACCGATAATACATACTCGATCGAGCAGGGAATTCATCGTTCTACGTTCTCCAGAGTTTCAAAATTTCACTCGAAAAAGTCAGGGAGGAAATCAGGGGTACCCCCGATTTCCAAAGGGAATTTAATGCTGTTCAACTACTCGATAATGATGTTCCAGAACCGCCGGAAAAGCACCCCGTAGGATGGGCAATAAACGCTCTGTCCAATTCATAAAAACATTCGGTTGGGGACACTCGATCGCTCGGGCAATTACTGCCGCCACCGTATCGGCCGAAGCCATCGGCACTGGAGAACGACCATCAATTAAATACCCGGAACGCTTTTGGGCAACTTGCCAAAATTCTGTCTGAGTTTCCCCAGGACTCACCAAAACGACTTTAAATTGATTGCCCATCTCGCGGCGAGCAACGGTGAGTAGGGATGAAACCGCGCTTTTCGAGGCACTATAAACCCCGTAACCCGTGGGCAAAGCATAGGCAACGACAGAAGAAACGCCGACAAAAACACCGTCGTGAAGATGGGGAGCGCTAGCTTGTAAGGTGTAGAGTAAACCGAAGAGATTCACATCGAATAATTCTCGGGACTCCTCCTCGCTGGTCGCCAAAATCGGCTTTGTAATGCCGAATCCGGCGTTGGCTACGGCGGCATCTAAACCCCCTAACCCGGCGAAATGATTGATCGCCTCGAATTGTTGGCGACGGTCGCGCACATCGAGAGGATAAAGGTAGGCCTTACCCCCCGCTGCCTGTACTTGTTGGGCAACCTGTTCTAGCTTATCTTGACGACGGGCTGCTAATCCTAAAATATGACCCTCTTGCGCTAATTTAATCGCTAAAGCTTGGCCAATGCCACTAGAAGCACCAGTGATGAAAATACGTCGCATAATTCCTCCTAAGATTGGATAATTGAACAAGAGCAGGGATATTTTTGATGAGAGAGAGAGAAAAGAAATCAGCTTTTTCTCGGGGGGTAAACATTGTCTAAATGGGGTAATTTCCCCCAGGAAATATCTACACTTGCAAGGGAACTTTTTCCGCTTCCACTTCCAGAGATTTAGTATCTACTCCCTCGACTATCCAAGGTTGAAGGGTATCCCCATACTGATACTCTTGAAAAGCCTGTCTCATTTCGGCGATCGATTGGCTTTCGCTGCCATGATTCCAGGTTAAACTATAGATAATATCTCCCAGACCAATGTAAATAGAGGTGGTCAATAATTTTGCCATTGTCCCCAGAGAACGGTGGTGGCAAACTTGGGACAGACCGCCACTTTTCCATTGCAGTTTTAGATACCAAATGGTCAGATAGAAGAAGGTTTTCTTCATGCTGGTAAATACGCTGGTTTGTTTTGGTTCATATTGGGCATTTTCGAGGGCGTGGGTATAACGCTTAGGGGTGTGATAGTCCCAAATCAGTTGATCACTACGGTAACAATCCATTAAGCCGATATTTTTCTTTTGGTCCACCAGTTGATCGAACTGATCGTGAATTTCATAAACTAGACTTCTGAGGGTTGTTTGGAAAGTTTGGACGAACTGGGGGATAAACTCTAAGTCTAAGTGCCATTTGCCCACAAAAATGGGGATCAAAATACCAAACCAAATCATGTTTTCAAAGTAAATTCGCCAACTCATAATACTGGCATCTCCCAAGTGACGACTATGGTTATGCATAAAGAGATTAATCGAGTTGATCAGGGTCAGATTGAATTGATTGTAGGCTTGGCATTTTTCCGCCGCGTTGACTTCTCCGGCTAACTTGGCCCGAATAATCTCCGTAATACTATCGATCGCTGATACGATCATTGTCGATCCGAGAGAATAAAAAGCATCGAAAATACAAGCAGAATCGCCAATCACATACCAATTATCGGGAGAGTATAGGGTTTTACTGGTGTGAGCGAGCCTCGGCCAGTAGTGGAAATCAATATTCTCGGCACTGGTGACCAATTGATAGAGAATATTATGGTTTGCCTTGAGAAATTCATAGAATTTTTCCTTACTATTGAGGCTTTCACTGGAAATATAATCATGGTGGTGAATCACACCGATCGATAATTCCATTGTCTCTATATCGGTGGGAATCATCCATAACCAATGACCTTTACCAAACCAGTGATTGGTTGCGTAGTAATGACTACAGCTTGCTCCTGTGGGGTCGTAACCAGAATGAAAAATTGTTCGATCGACATTTTGAACCCGAACCCAAGCTGAACCAGTATTTACCCCATACAAATCCTTAGAATCGAAACTAATGTTATTAGTTTTCTTGCCGATTAAAAATCTTCTTCCGGCCGCATCTACAAGATGCTTACCCTGTAACTCGATCGACTCGTTTGGTAATTTAACCTTAACGGTATGTAGTTGATCATTCGGGGTCAAATCGATATCCACTACCCGGCCATTATAAAAATCTGCGCCCATTTCCCGATTCATTTTCAGCAGATCGCGTTCAAATTTGGGGCGATTTAGTTGCGTCGAAGCTAAATCCGGTTGCCGATTTGCCCAGATATGAAAGTAATCATCGATGGTTTTTGTCTGATCATTGCGCTTGGGCCAGTGAAAATTCAGACCGTATTTCGGGGGATGATTTTCAATTAAATATTCGTACAATCCTAAATCTTTGCCAAAAAATAGTGTCGCTACTTCAACTGTAGATTCTCCTAATTTGAGATCCTTTTCTGTCCGATTTTCGGGACGAGGATCAATCATAGCGATCCGAATATTAGGAATTTTGAGCATTAGATGTCGAGCTTGACAAAGGCCAGCTAACCCGGCCCCCATAATAATTACATCGTAAGGGCGATTAGACATATTTTTCACGGTAACAACTCCTAGTATTTAAAAAACTTTGGTGGCTTGAATATAGCCGCTCAAGAGATAGGAAAAAACTGATTTAGGGAATACTTCAACTTCGCTAGATTTTTTTCTGGAAAGATTCGGCCAAGAAATTGAGCGATCGGCTCAGAAAGCGTCTTGAATAGTCGAAGGTAAAAAACTGGGTTGAAATTGGCCTTGTTGATCGGCAAGAAGCCAAATTACATCCTGTTCTCCCACGGCAAGTTTCTGGAAATTACCCGCCGCATCCTGACGGAAATACTCGAAACCTAAGGTCATTCCCCGTTCAAATACAGCCCTCAGTTGCATAGAAACGTGAATTTCTTGAAAAGGGAGAGCTTCTCGTAAATAGTCAATCTGACTACGAAGACAACGAAATTCTCCTCTTTGGCCAGAACGTCCATAGAATTCGGGGACTAGGGAGTAACCGAAACGGTCACGTAAACGACCTTGCCAATCACTATAGATGGCGAAGTTAATATTTCCGATCGCATCAGTTTCTTCTAAAGAGGTGAGAAAGGATTCTTGCCGGAGTAATTTTCCTTTCTCGCGGGGGTAATGGCCGCGGTAGAGTTCCTTGCCCAGGGAGAAAAGAGAAGGAACTGGCGAAGTTTGAATCGGTTCATAAAGACCCGCCATAAAATCTCCTAAAAACTGGGGTAGGGGGTGAATTTTTGAGCCTTGACTAGGAGAAATTTCTGTCCAAGTCATGGTTAAAGTACTATGGGCAATTTTTGCTCGTATCTCTTGCTCTGTCACCCGAAACCAGTCGTAACCAAAATTAACAGTTGATCCAGAAACTTCCTGCACCCAAAAATGAACTTCTACTTGATCCTGTAGTCCTAAATCTCCAAAAATCTCTACTTGGCTACGATTGGTTACCATTCCCCACCGTCCCGTTTTGAGATATTCCCCCAAGGTATGACGGATCGGTTGAATTGCCCGGTCTCGTACTTGTCCCATCCAGTGAAAGAAATAGGAAAAATAAACATTTTGGCTAATGGTTGCCGTTTCCTTGTAACCCACAGGCCAGCGCCAGATTAGTTTTTGCAAGGGAGTGGAAACGGTGGTTTGGGGAGGGGAAGAAATGGGGGTTGAATTGACCACCACCGCTACCATTCTTTGAGGATTGCGGGTAAGTTTTACCGGAAAGGTAAGCACAGATAAAGACTGACCGGCAACGAGACCTCGAAATAAAACATTTTCTCCGAGAGATCGTTCTAAAACTAAGTCGATGTCCATGGCTTGGGTAGCTTTCCGGAGAGCTTCTAGGGCAGCCCAGATGCGAGTTGCTGCCTGGTCGATCGATTCTACTCCTCGAGCGAGTAATTGTTGAAGTAGAAGTTCTCGTTTAAAACTCAGTAAAGCGATCCAATCTTGGGGACTTCGTTGAGTAATGGGGGCGATATCGCATCCTTGCCGACCATAACCGGAGACACAGAGACAGAATTGCTCATCATGGGATAGGGAAACCCCGACATTTTCCACTCCCGCTCCTTGCAGAATCGGTTGACCTGATGTTAACCACTGAATTTCAGGAGTTTGAGGGAGTGGTAAACCATCAATCCCCAGGGGAAGAGTTGTTCCAGAAGTGATCGAATATAGCGGTGCTTTCATCGTTTTCCCTGGTTCCCAAGAATCAACGGCGGAAGTAATCGTATCTTGTCTGAATTTGCCCATCTTGAAACATTCTCCGAAACTAGGTGGAGAGAATGAGACGTTTTTCGCACCATTCTCCCGGAATGATTAGGAAGGATTGAGGAAATTTCCGACTGTTTTGGCGAATAAGGGAACTTCCTGTTGTCGGCGCTCACTGCTGGGTAAATTTTGTAAACCGGGTTGATAGGTGAGGGCCAGGGTTGGGGCATCGATCCCGAAAGCTTCGGCCGACTGTTTCAATTGTTCTTGTAATCGCCGTTCGTCCCGTTGACCAGGATTGGCGATTTCCTCCGCCGTGGGATTGTCGCCTCGATGTTCTAGAATCCTTAACTGATAACCTTCTAACGTTTCCAAAACCTCCCCCTGCTCGTTGACTGCCGTGACAGTGGTACGATACTCTTTGCCCTCGCGTCCTTCATTGATAGCTAGTCCAAAACAGGATTGGTTCCGGGGAATTTGGTATAGATCAATACGATCAATGCGGATGGGTAAACAGATATCTTGAGGGATAATCGGTTGTACTGATTGCAGAAGAGAGTCGCGATAGTAGGGATCACCGAGGAGGAACGGTCCATCGGCTCGATCGAAGGTTTCTTTTTCCGTTCGTTCGCCGCCTACTTGGGTGGAGAATAGGAATTCTTTCGAGTTGAGACGATAGACATTTTTTAGTCGTTGAAAACGGGTTCCTTGAAAGAGCAACCAACCGTAAAGATCCTGTTTGGGGTCAAGATCTAGGGGTTGATCGGGTACAGTTACCGTGGAGAGGGGAACTTCGGCACTTTGATCGTCGAGAATCAAGGTGGCGGCAAAATGGGCGATGGTAAACCCTGTCCGTTCCGTACGGATTTCGGCGCGCACTTGTAGCGGCTCAAGAGGAGATTTCTTTTCGAGAACTCGCGCCCAAATTTCGATCTCTACTCCCTGTTCGGGATCGACAACGATCGGTCGCTCTAAGCGGATATCTTGCAGACGAAGCCGAGAAAATGCTGTTTTTTGGCTGACATAGAAGGCGGCCTGAGCCATCGCTTCTAAACCGAAGACAGTAGGGAAAAGATAGGAACCGTTATAGATATGATCCCGAACATAGGAGTCTTGAGTGAGGGTAAGACGGGTACGGAAACCTACTTCTACTCCCAATTCGATGGTGTGAATATTCTCGATAAATGAGAAAGAGGCGGGGGGTTCGTAACGATGGGTACGCCATGTATCAAAGCCCCGTCGCATGGTTTCCACGCCGCCCAATTTGGACGTGACCACTACTTGAGAATCGCCGGGATCTTTAAACATCAGTTCTAAGAATCGATTGACTCCATCTTCTGTGGGCATGGCCTCAATGCCCATCCGGTTGAGATTCCGAACCGTTCCCATGCGTGCCCCCATGCCCACTTCTGACCAGACGCTAAAGGCGATCGCCAAAACCGACGTTTCTGGGTGTCTTTCGCCAAAGTTGCGAAGTAGAAGGTCGAGGGATTCATTGGAAAAGCCATACCAAGTATTCCCGGGTAATCCCAAAACCGCACTAATGGAGGAGAATCCGACAAAAAGTCGCGGCGGCATTTCTTCTAAGGCTTCCATTAGGTTCAAAACGCCTAGGACTTTGGGGGCTACTTCCGATTTGGCCTCGCCGAGAGTGGAATTTTCCACCCGACGGGGTTTGTTTAACGCCGAACCATGAATCACACCGGTGATCGGGCCTAGCTCTTGGCGAACACGAGTAACTAGCTCTCGGACAGCGATCGCATCGGTGACATCACAGGAATAGTAACGACAGATCAGCCGTTCTTCCGCAAACGCCCGTAGGGTTTGGGCGATCTCGCGCGCACTAGCATCAAGGGGATCATCTTGGGGATGGGGAGAACGCCCCACAAGGGCGGTTTTGACTCCAGTGAGTCGAGCGAAAGCGATGGCACATTCGGCGGTAATTCCCTTCGCACCACCGGTAATAAATACCACGTCCTCCGTTGACCAAGATAGGGAACGGGAAGCGTATTGGGTGCGATCCTGTACTTTCGGGCGAGGAAGGCGACGGATCGATTGTTCATCGTAGCCCACGGCTAAATAGGCTTCTTTGCGTCCGATTTCACCAATGATGGTTTCGGTCAACGCGGGCGAGGGGTTTTGGTTGGGTAAATCGATCACCCGTACCTTCAGATCTGCCCGCTCTAAATGCAGACTAGCGGCAAAGCCCATCGTACCGCATTGTTCCAGATTGCTCATTCCGGGTAAACGACCGAAGTGACCTCCCCCGAATTGAAGATAGGCGACGGTGACATATTCCCGTTCTAATTGCTTGGCACTGAGGGGAGTGGCGATCGCTCTAAGGCGAGACATAGCTCGTAGTAATCGCGCCGAGGAATCGACATCCCCTCGCGCTTTTTGCGGCAAAATTCCCAAGAAGTGCGTATATTTCGGGTTTTGAATCCCTCCTTGCCAGGCCATTTCTTCGTAGGTGATCTTCTCGACCATCGCACCCTTGTCTTGCCAGTGCTTCTCCAGCATCTGCACCCAATCGGTTTCTTCCGATTCCGCGACGATGAGAATGCGCGCTTCTGGCCAATTGTCGTAAGCAAATAAATTGGCGGTTTCCCAGTTTTCTCTTTCCTCTGCTGGCAGCTCGATCGCTTCTTCGGGGGAATATTCTACTACGAAGTTACGAACCCAAGGAGAAGAGCTAGAAGCTAGAGAGGGAGCGGTTGGGACGGGTGAAGGATTGTCCGTCCCGAGCGATTGACTATGTTTGGCTAAAATCTCAGCGATTTCGCTCAAGGGGGCATTCGCAAACTGAGCGGGGTCGAGCTGGCCGGCAACGCCCAACTGTTTCGCCGCTTCCGCTACTAATTCTGCGGTTTTAATGGAGTCTAAGTTCAGGTCATCCAGTAAGCGCGATTGTAGGGACAAACTATCGATCGGAAACCCCGTTTTTCCGGCAACCAATTCTAGCAAGAGGCGAGAAATCGTTTGCACATCCTTTCTAGATTCTGTAGTTACCACTGGATTCGGGGTAGAAGGCTCCATTGAGGTAGGCATCACTTCTCGCACGGCTTCGAGAATTTCTTGAAGCGATGCGTTCGCTAGAGTGGTCGGATCCACTTTTCCCGCTACGCTGCACTGCTTGGCAAAATCGGCAATTAATTCCCCTCCCTTAATAGAATCCAAATTTAAGTCATCTAGCAGTCTTGCTCCTAGGTGAATAGTATTTTCGGGAAATCCCGTTTTCTGCGCTACTAAGACAATTAATTGAGTTTCTAAATTGGCAGGAGGTTGGTTAGCCTCGGTGGGGACAGATTTCCCGGGAGCGGAATCGATCATAACCGGTGGTTTTATTGTAGGATTCTCTAGGGTCGGAGCCGAAAAAGAATGGGCCGGACTTTTCCCATTGTTCGGGATATCTGAAGGCTTAAAGTTACTGCCTAGAGACTGTAAATCGGCGCGGATTACTTGAGCGAGAAAGGAACCCCTTTGCTGAAAATAAGCTGAGAGAATTGTCAAAATTCTCTCATTCATTTGTTCGTTGGGAGAAAGTTTTTCGTGAGTCATGGTATCATCCAGCGAATAGGTTTACAGGAAAGAGAGGTTTTCTAAATCAGCCCGAATTAATTCGGCTAAAAATGAGCTTCGTTGCGAAAAATAATGACTGAGAAGATCACTGATTTCCTCTGTGGATAAAGCAGGTAAGTTCTCTAGAGAAGCTGATTTAGATGTGGTTTGAAGTGGAAAAGGGATGATTTGATCGAGTTCCTCAGGCTCGAAATCGAAGGAACGCTCACAAGGATTATCAATGAACAGGCGTTCTGACGCTGGAATAAATGGACGAATTAACCGATTTTCGTAGAAAAAATTCCAATTAATACCAGTTCCTTGCACAAATATCGCCGCAATTGCTGTATTCAGATCCCGTGTATTACCCACTTGAGATTCTAGGGGCAAACAGAGGGGAAATTCAGTGATTTCTGCGGTCAATCCCGAAAGAACTTTTCCTGGACCCACCTCCAACAAGAAGTCACATTGACGAGCAATCTGTTGGTATAGAGAAATAAAATCAACTTGTGCAGTAATTTGGTCGGCGAAGTGTTCTGATAGAGAAATTACTTGGGAAACTTGCTGTCCTGTTTTACTAGATACTAACCACAACTTCGGCGTTGGATATTCCGCAAAAGAGCAAGTTTGGCGAAGTTTTTCCGCCGCCGCCGCCACCATTTGCGAGTGAAAAGCGTTAGCGACGGGTAATTTTTTTCCTTGAATCCCTCGCACCAAAGCCCTTTCAAGAACCGCCAAAACACTATCGACCTCACCCGAAATCACTGTTTGCGAGGGGCTATTTAAATTGGCGATTGTCACATATCCCGCGACTCCTCGTAGTAAGTCTTCCGCTTGAGAACGGGAACAAGCTAAACTGGCCATTGTTCCTGTAGTGGAACTACTCTCCGTCATCACCTGTCCCCGGAGGGCGGCGAAACAAAGTAAAGTTTTTTCGTCATAGCAATCCGCCGCTTGGAAGGCCGTTAATTCTCCTAAACTATGACCGCCCACAGCCACCGGTTTAATTCCTAATCGCTGTAAGTATTTCTGCCATAGTAAGGACACAAAACAAACCGTTTGTGGGGCGATTTGGGTTAAGGCTTGGAACCAATTTTCCACCTCTTCGCGATTGATGGCTCGATCGAGAGGACGGTAGATCACCGGACCGATCGGCACAAATCCCGCTTCTTGCAACCATTGATCGGCTTGGGAGAGAAAATCCTGCGCCCAGGGGTAACGTTCCACCAACATCCGCGCCATATTTAAACGTTGCGAACCTTGGCCGGGGAAGAGAAAGCCGATTTTGGTTCGTTGCACCTTTTCGGCTAACCAAAGATCCTTTTGGGGAGAGACGCGCATTTCTCCGCTTCTAAGGGGGGACTCTGTGAGCAGTAGGGAGAGGCGATCGAGTCCCGTGGATAATTCCCCGGGAGTTGCTGCGATCAGGGCGGCCCTCGTAGAGCAGTGTTCAGGTAATTCTTGCGCCAATTTAGCCGCTAAATCGGGCATTTCTGCCAAACTCATGCCTTCTACTCGCGGTTTCAGCTTTTCGACGATTTTGAACAGGTCTGTCGTTGAATTCGCCCCAAAAACAAATAACTCTGTATCTTGGTTAGACACGAATAAAGCTCGTTCGGCTATGCCAGATTTGAGACGAGTTGTCGCCGGATCGCCGGAAGAAAGGGTCACATGGGAGTTAATGCCCCCAAAACCCATCGCCGACACTCCTGCGCGTAAAACCTCCGTTTCTGGGTAGATTTCCCCTAGTTGCACTGGATATAAACATTGGGCGCTCTCCTCGAAAACCGGATTCGGTTCTTGACAGTTAACGGTAGGGGGAACGATCCGCTGATTAACCGCCATGACCGCTTTAATGAAACCCCCGATCCCGGCCGCCGCTTTCGTATGACCAACTAGGGATTTAAAAGAAGTCATGCCACAGGAACGAGGGGGGGCAGGTTTCGAGGCGTTCATGGCTAGGGCTACCCCTTCAATTTCAGCCCGATCGCCTACGGGGGTTCCGGTTCCATGTCCTTCAATAAAATGAAGAGACTGGGGACTATAACCGGCTTTTTCGTAAGCTCTTAATAGTGCTTTGGACTGTCCCACCTTGGAGGGTGCGGTAATGCCTCCTTTGCCGTCGGAGGACAGAGCCCAGCCGTCCAACAGGGCATAAATGTAGTCGCCATCGGCCTGTGCGTCCGCTAAGCGTTTGAGGACAACAAAACCACATCCTTCTCCTGGAACAAAACCACTGGCTCGGCGATCATACACTTTCATATCCTGGCTGGTTAAGGCGCCGGTTTTGGCGAAACCAATTAATTCAAAGGTATCGAGACTGATATCAATGCCACCGGCTAAGGCCATGTCTAAATCGCCATTACTTAAAGCATTGGCGGCAGTGACAACGGCGATTAGGGAGGAGGAACAAGCACCATCGACCGTATAACCACCACCGTCAAAATTAAAAAAGTTACAGATTCGTCCGGCTATGGTGTTGGACAGTCCCCCAGCTAGGGTATCTTCGGTAATGGGTGGGAAAACGGATTTATAGAATTTCTCCATTGTTTCGAGAAGTTCTTCCACAATTGTTCCAGACAGTCCTTTGACTTCGGCAGCAGCCCGCAAGGCTCTTCGTACGTAGGGCCAACGTAACCGCATCACATTCGAGCGAGTATGTTCTCCAGTTAAGGAATTGCCGAGAATGACCCCGGTTTTTTGGGTGGGAATGGTATCTCGACGATACCCAGCATCTTCGATCGCTTTGTCGGCTATTTCTAAGGCTAACCAATGCACGATGTCGGTTCCATCGACCGTTTTTTTGGGAACTCGACGATTAATCCAGTCGAATTGAAAGCCATCAATGAAGGCCCCGCGTGTTCCGTAGGTTTTATCGGGAGTGGCGGGATCGGGATCATAATATTCCGAGAGTGGTAAACGTTGATCGGGAAACTGGCGAAATTGACAACGACGCGCCAAAATATTCTCCCAAAGTTCGCTTAATTGGTTGGCACCAGGGTAATGGCAACCCATTCCGACAACGGCTATAGGATTGGCGATTTTATCGCTTTGAGTTTTCGGCATTTTTTTCCTTGTTTTGAGGACAATAATTGTGTTTGATAACTATCTGGTTATCCTAGGAGCGACGGAACCCAGCCAGGTCTTTTTTCGGTATTTCCCGAAAGCTTATAATTTATTGTCATTTAGCAATTACAACTATCTCATTGGCACTCAAAATAACCTTGATAAAATCACGGTATATAAGCCAAGGTATTCAATTATTCAAAGTATTTTCCAGAGAAATGTTAAAGGGAAAACTTTAGCATTTACTCTATAGTTGTAACTTGTTCACAAGTATATGGGTAAGTTTCAGCAGTGACAATCGAAGTTTGGGATGTTAAGGGAGAAGATAAGCGGCTCTTCTGGAAGTTTAGGATGTTAAGCAAGAAGATAAGCTGCTCTTCTCGACTTTGTGTGATCATCAGTGCTGATCATTCGTAGGAGTCTTGGCGACGGCAAGGCTTTGAAGAGTCAATTCGGGAGCATCTCATTTATGCATTAGAGAAGGAAAATCAAGCTCTGCGGGAAAAGATAGCCGAGCTGGAGAGGAGACTGGGATTAAATACTCAGAATAGTTCTCAGCCTCCTCAACAGACGGACTTAAGAAGGAACAAGGAACAAACAAGTTTTTACTCAAGTTCTCAAGGGGGAAGTTCTGGTTTTTTCCTAATTTGTCAAGACCTCGGTAGTTACGTTACTTTTTACTTTTATAAAAGGGTTTTTTGACTACGGTAGCGGGGTGGGTGCTGCCGCGGATTTCCACTTCGATCGCCTGTCCGATCGAGGCGAAAGGTGTGGGAAGATAGGCTAAAGCGATCGCTGTGTTTAAAGTTGGTGATAAAGTGCCACTGGTGACTTTACCCACCGCTTCCCCAGCGAATACTACTGGATAATCGTGACGCGCGATATGTTTGCCTGACATCTGCAATCCTACCAAGAGCCGATTCACACCATTAAGTTTTTGGTCTTCAAGGACATTGCGACCGATAAAATCGCCTTTTTCTGGCAGATGAACCAACCAATTTAAGCCAGCCTCTAGGGGACTCGTGCTATCGTCGATATCCTGTCCATAAAGGGCTAAAGCTGCCTCTAAACGCAGGGTATCCCTGGCCCCCAAACCGCAGGGAGTCACCCCTAAATTTAAGAATTCTGTCCAAAGTTGCTGCCCGATTTCAGGGGGGGCCATAATTTCAAACCCATCTTCTCCCGTGTAACCGGTCCTAGCGATAAAAACTTTTTCCCCGAAAAGCTGGCTTTCCCAGTGATTAAATAGGCCAAAATCGCTTAATTTTTCCCCGATCAAGGGCTGTAAAATTGTCGCTGCCTTTGGTCCTTGCAGGGCAATTAAGACCCTTTCTCGCGATAAATCCTTTAATTTGACCCCCGATCCCTCTAAATTGCCTAAAATCCATTCTCGATCTTTATCGGTGGTTGAGGCATTAACAATTAATACGCCTTGGCTTTCGCTTTGGTAGTAAAAGATAATATCAT
>B570J14230_10000409_pt1 | contig 16876 bp, 16 predicted proteins | sample LakMenepilimnion_3_FD_14230 | JGI IMG/M metagenome (IMG submission 14230) | reverse complement strand
TTGGAAGCCTTAGATGACATATTAAAAAAGCATTGGAACTATGATAGTTTTAGACCACAGCAATTAGCTGTGATTGAATCCATTCTTGCTGGAAAAGATACGCTTGCATTACTGCCAACTGGCGCGGGCAAGTCTATTTGTTTTCAAGTGCCCACCATCTNCCAAAGAGGCATCTGTATTGTGATTAGCCCATTGATTGCACTCATGCAAGACCAAGTGAAAGACTTAGTCTCAAAAAATTTAAAAGCCGTTTTATTAGGAAGCCAATTAAGTGCGCANGAGGAGTCAATTGTTTTTAAAGAGATTGAAGCCAAAAAATACCAATTTATTTATTGTTCTCCAGAAAAATTAGCACAAAAACATTTTCAAACTTTACTAAGCGGACTACCCATTCAATTGTTTGCTATTGATGAAGCGCATTGCATTTCACAATGGGGTTATGATTTTAGACCAAGTTATCGCAAATTGGATTTTATAAAAAAAACCTTTCCTACAATTCCCATTTTAGCAATGACTGCCTCTGCGATTCCATTGGTGCAAAAAGATATGTTAGTTCAATTGGGCTTAAAAGATGCAAATTTAATTACAGACCAATTTTTAAGACCAAATCTAAGCTACCAAGTCAAAAAAGAAACCGTTAAACTATTTGTCTTAAAGAATTTACTAAAAGATNTGGATGGATCTGTGATCATTTATTGCAATACAAGAAACAATGTGGCTCAGCTTACTAGCTATGTTGAGTAGTTATGGTTTTAATGTTTCGGGATACCATGCNGGTATGGAATTGTATGAACGCAAAAANGTGCAGGAGGATTGGATGCAAGACAAGACTCAGGTAATCGTATCTACCAGTGCATTTGGAATGGGCATTAATAAAACCAATGTGCGTGCAGTCATCCACTTTGATATCCCCGGTAGCATAGAACAATATTATCAGGAAGCAGGTAGAGCAGGTAGAGATGGATTGGCTGCAAAAGCAATTTTACTCTACCAACAAAATGACCTAGACTACTGGAATCAGTTACAGGAAAAAAAGATACCTCCTATTCCTGTGATTAAAAATGTGTTTCAAGATTTAGCTGATTTTGTTCAATTGCCAGTTGGCATGGGTGAACAACAACAGTTTTTATTTGACTTTGAATTATTTTGTTTGCAATTTAAATGGGATAAAATCATCGCAAGGAATGCATTGCAATGGATAGAGCAAGAGGGGCATGTAAAATTTTCACCAAGTTCTTTCAAGCCTACATTAGTTCAAGTCATTGAAAACAGAATTAGCATTCAATTATTTGAAAAACAATACCCAGAAACAGGCTTTGTTTTACAAACCTTATTGAGGACCTATGGTGGTATATTAGATAGCCCTCAATACATCAATGAAGGTATACTTGCAAAACTATTGCAACGTGATATTGAATTTGTACAAACACAATTAAACCAACTGCAACAATATGGTATGATTTCATTAGAGCAAAAAGCAAATCAACCGATTGTACAATTTAAATGGAACAGGGCGTCTGCAGAATTTATGACCCTTAATTTAGACGAATACCAAGCAAGAAAATTAGCTTTTGAGGACCGAATTCAAGCAATGAGAGATTATTTAGGCAATAGATTAGTGACATGCAGAAGCGTATTTCTTGCAAAATATTTTGGCGAAAAAGCGCCGCAAAGCTGTGGAATATGCGACCTTTGTATCACTAATAAGCATTAAATAACTAATAAGTATTAGGTATATTTTTAACAAAAGATTGGAATCCCATTTTATAATTTAAAAAATAAAATGTGTTTCTTTACACAAAGCATTTAAATATGGAAGACAAGAAGAAGTATAAGATCCTTTTATGTGAAGACGATAGCAATTTAGGTTTAGTTTTAAAAAATTTTTTAGAACTAAATGATTATGAAGTTACCTTGAAAGAGATGGTAGATTAGGCCTTGGTGCTTTTCAACGTGAAAAATTTGACCTTTGTTTATTAGACGTATGATGCCAAATGTGGATGGTTTTACATTGGCAGAAGAAATTAGAGATATTGATCCAGATGTGCCTTTGTTCTTTTTAAGTGCGAAAACATTAAAAGAAGATATCCTACAAGGTTACAGACTTGGCGCGGATGATTACATCACTAAGCCTTTCGATAGCGATGTATTGATGCATAAAATCAAAGCGATTATCAAACGTAACGAGGAAGACCATAAAGTAACAGATAATCTAGAATTTGAATTAGGTGCTTATCATTTCAATCCAAAATTAAGAGAACTAAAGGTTAAAGATGCCACTCAAGTACTTTCTCCAAAAGAAAATGAATTATTAAAAATGCTTGCAGAGCACAAAAATGATTTATTGACAAGAGAAAAAGCATTGAAAAAAATATGGGGCAGTGATACTTATTTCAATGGAAGAAGCATGGACGTGTACATTGCTAAGTTGAGAAAATATCTAAAAGAAGATAGTACCATTGAAATTGTCAATATCCACGGAAATGGATTTAGACTAGTAGTACAATAAGTTTATTATTGTACTTTATTGTTTACTTTATTGACTATCTGAATAATTCTGGATTGTCTCCAAAGCCTTGTCCTTTATGCTTTCCAAGGTGCTCGTAGGCTTTATAAGTTACTTCTCTACCCCTTGGCGTTCTTTGTAGAAATCCTTCTTGAATTAAGAATGGCTCATACACTTCTTCGATGGTACCCGACTCTTCACCTACTGCAGTTGCAATGGTCGTAATCCCAACAGGTCCTCCTTTGAATTTTTCTATAATGGCAAGCAAAATACGATTGTCCATTTCATCTAAGCCATGCTCGTCTACATTCAATGCTTTTAGTGCGTGCTGTGTAATTCCTAAATCAACAATGCCATCGTTTAGCACTTGCGCAAAATCCCTTACCCTTCTTAATAAACCATTCGCAATTCTTGGTGTCCCCCTACTCCTTCTTGCAATCTCACCAGCAGCACTTGAATCTACTTTCACTTCTANGATGCCTGCGCTTCTTTCAATAATTTTTTGCAAAACTGGTGCTGGATAATATTCCAACCTAGATTTAATACCAAAGCGAGACAACAAGGGTGCTGTCAATAATCCACTTCTTGTTGTGGCACCAACCAAAGTGAATGGATTTAAATTAATCTGTACTGATCTTGCATTGGGACCACTATCAATTAAGATATCAATCTTGTAGTCTTCCATGGCAGCATATAAATACTCCTCTACTACAGTACTCAATCGATGAATCTCGTCTATAAATAAAACATCATTCGGTTCTAAGCTCGTCAATAAGCCAGCCAAGTCACTTGGCTTCTCAATGACAGGACCTGAGGTTTCTTTAATCTGTACACCCATTTCATTGGCAACAATCCTGCTTAAGGTGGTTTTACCTAAGCCTGGAGGACCATGAAATAAAATATGATCTAATGCCTCTCCCCTTAGCTTAGCAGCTTTAATGAAAATGCTAATATTTTCAATCAACTGTGGCTGACCAGCAAAAGCATCCATGGCAGCAGGACGAATGGTATTCTCAAATTCTTTGTCCTGTGTGGGTATATTTTGAAATGGCCTATCCAAGTTTGGGTTTGACATTTTTTAAATTATTTTGAAGCAGGCATCGCCTTTTCCAATAAGTGTTTGTAAATAAATTGATTCTTCAAGTCATTAAAATGTTTGCCCTTTGCACCACCCCAACCATGACGGCCACCAGGATATAACATGAATTCAACTTGTTTACCTTGATCTTGTAAAGCACTCAATAATTGAATTGAATTTTGCATATGCACATTGTCATCCATTGTGCCATGCACTAATTGCAATACGCCTTTAAAGTTTTTAAGATGCGTCATCACATTACTAGACTTATATCCTTCTGGATTCTCTGCTGGCGTATCCATAAAACGTTCTGTATAATGTGAATCATACAATTCCCAAGCCGTTACACTTCCTCCAGCCATTGCATGTGTGAATACAGATGCACCATATGTCAATGCATAAGTGCTCATATAGCCACCATAACTAAATCCAATCATCGCAATCTTAGTAGGATCTGCTTGTCCGTTGGCGATAAACCATTTTGCCATCGTCATATAATCTTCCATTTCCCAATGGCCCAAGTCACGGTACATATAGTTGACACCTTCTTTTCCAAAATGTCCACTCGCACGGTGATCAAATGCCACCTGAATTAATCCTTCTTGTGCCCAAGCTTCTTTCGTTGGATTCGAAGACCAGCTGTCCATCACCGTACCTGCGTTTGGACCTCCATAAATACTTACTAATAATGGATACTTTTTATTTGGATCCATGTTTTTAGGCCATGTCACCAATGCTGGTAATTCAAATAAACCATCAGCACTCTTAATACGGATCAATTCGGTTTTAGCCAATTTAGTCGCATCGTAATTTGCTGGTGTTGCAGTCCCTAAAACTTCTACTGTTTTCTTTTGTGCGTTGATGAGTGCTAAAGTTGTTGGCGTTTGTACATTGCTATACACCGTTACAAAGTTTTTTGCATCAGGTGCTAAATAAACCTGTGCATTATTATAATCTCCAACGGTTAATCTTTTCTGATTTTTACCATCAAAACCAATTGAGTATAAATCAATTCTAGCGCTACTTTCAATACCTCTTGCTGTAAAATAGATGGTTTTATTTTTTTCATCAATTTGGCGAATACCTAATACTGTAAATTTACCATTGGTGATAGGGTATTGCAATTTGCCTTCCATATCATACATGTACAAATGATTCCAGCCACTCGCATCTGCTTGAGCAATGTATCCTTTGTTGTTTGGGATAAAATTAATTCTACCACCATTTCTGTCTTCTAGATCAATCCAAGTTTTTTGGTATTCTGTATACACAGGTTTTTTAGCACCTGTGGTCATATTCAATTCATAAATTTTAAGGTTGTTTTGACCACGATCCATCCAGCTCAACCACATCGCATTGTTATTTGGATTCCAAATAGGCCATCCAAAATATTGATCTTCCATTTCATTAAAATCAGCCCATGTAATGCTTCCACCATCTGGTGTAGTCCATCCAATTTTNACNGTTGGATTTTGATCACCNGCTTTTGGATACCTGGTTTCTTCTACAAAGCCATGCTGTCCTTCACTATTGTAAATAGGGAACATAGGCACTTTACGCTCGTCAAAACGCATAAATGAGATATACTTACTATCNGGACTCCACCAGAAAGCNCGNTACTGTGTTGAACGACCAAAGATCTCTTCAAAGTATACCCAGCTTGCATAACCATTTAAGATACCAGTAGCACCATCATTGGTGATAGCCACTTCNTTTTTTGTTGCAAGGGATAAAGTGTATAAATTATTGTTCTTAGTATAGCCAACATAATTTCCATCAGGTGATAAAGTTGGATTTTTTTCTTCCGCTACGTCAAAAGTTAACTGCGTCTCTGCTCCGTTTTCTTTTAAAAAGACATCCCCTTTTTTAAGGTAAACCATTTTTTCGGTTGGTACCACATCTGCTGGCGCAATACTATATTGCTTTGTAGTTAGATTGTACACGTAATTTTTTGGTGCAGCATCGTCCCCTCTTTTGGTGTTCAAGACAAACTGGTTATTGTCTACCCAACGTACAAAACGTGGTAAACCACTTTGAGGCATTTGCGCGATCCCAGAAAAAGAGATCATACTTAAAACGACTGAGAATAAGATTGTTTTTTTCATAGTATTTTATTTTATGCTAGAGCACTACATTGATCATTTTACCTTTTACGAATATGAGTTTTTTTATTGGTTTTCCTTCTATCCATTTTTGAATTAATGCATTATTTAGTACAATTTCATGCACCTGCGCTTCGGTTGCATCTAAATCTATGGCAATATTGGTCCTAACTTTACCATTGATACTTACAGGATACTCCTTGGAAGTCTCAGTGACATACTGCGCATCAAACATCGGGAAAGCAGCATCAATCACTAACCCTTGGTTGCCAATTAAAGACCAAAGTTCTTCGCTAATATGCGGTGCATAGGGCGCTAATAAAACAAGCACCTGCTCTAAGACTTCTTTTTTATGACAACCCAAATCGAATAATTCGTTTATGCAAATCATAAAACTACTCACTGCAGTATTGTAACTATGTCGCTCGGTGTCTTCTTCAATTTTTTTAATGGTTTTATGCAGCACTTTTAATTCTGCTGGGGTCGCTTTTTCATCTACCCACATTTGGCCTTTCATCTCGTCATAAAACAACCTCCATAATTTTTTCAAAAATCGGTGCACGCCTTCTATACCTTTGGTATCCCATGGCTTACTTTGCTCTACTGGCCCCAAGAACATTTCATACATTCTAAAAGTGTCTGCACCATATTTATCAACAAGTACATCTGGGTTCACTGTGTTGAATTTTGACTTAGACATTTTTTCTACTTCCACGCCACAGATATATTTTCCATCTTCTAATTCAAATGTTGCATTGGCATAATCTGGTTTCCATTTTTTGAACGCTTCTGTATCCAATACTTGACCATCTACAATATTAACATCCACATGCAATTGATCCACTTCCATGGTCTTTGCTAATCCTGCAGAAACAAAAACCTGTGTCCCTCTTTTACGGTATACAAAACGGGAACTTCCTTGAATCATCCCCTGGTTCAATAATTTTTTAAATGGTTCGTCAAAACCAATATGTCCTAAATCGAACAAAGCCTTGGTCCACATCCTACTGTACAATAAATGTCCAACGGCGTGTTCTGTTCCTCCAATATATAAGTCTACCTGACCCCAATAATCACTCACTTTGCGATCACAAAATTCAGTGGTATTATGCGGATCCATATACCTTAAAAAATACCAACTACTCCCAGCAAATCCAGGCATGGTATTGGTTTCAAAATGATTGGCCTTCCAGTCTTCGATATTTGCAAGAGGCCCTTCTCCGTCTGGACCAGGTCCGTAATTTTCGACCGTTGGTAATAATAAAGGCAACTCGCTTTCTGATAAAGGATACGCAATGCCATTTTTCCATTGTATAGGAAATGGCTCTCCCCAATAACGTTGTCTACTAAATGCAGCATCACGCATACGGAAATTAACTTTCTTTTTCCCAATACCCATTGCTTCTAATTTTTCAATTACTACAGCAATGGCGTCTTTTTGAATCATCCCATTTAAAAAATCACTATTCGATAATACACCATCCTTAGTTGGATTTGCGGCAGTGCCGTCATATGCATCACCAATAATATTGGTAATAGGAATATTAAAATGCTGGGCGAATTTGAAGTCACGATCATCCCCACAAGGCACCGCCATAATAGCACCTGTGCCATATCCTGCTAATACATATTCAGAAATCCAAATAGGAATGCGTTGTTGATTGAACGGATTCACAACATAAGCACCTGTAAAACAACCTGTAATTTTTTTCTCTGCAATTCGCTCACGTTCGCTTCTACTTTTCACATAGGCGATATAGTCATTCACTTCTTGTTGATGAGCGGCAGGCACAATTTCTTGTATCAACGCGTGTTCTGGAGCGACTACTAAAAAATCTACTCCAAAAACGGTATCAGGTCTTGTTGTATAAACAGTAAGTATTGCTGTTTGATCTGCCACTTTAAAGTCTATCTCTGCACCATAACTTTTGCCAATCCAATTAGATTGCATTTCTTTCATTGCATCACTAAATTGGATCGTGTCTAAGCCAGCTAATAAACGATCCGCATATTCTGTGATACGTAAATACCATTGTCGTAATTTCTTTTTTTCTACTGGATGTCCGCCTCTTTCACTATATCCATTAATCACTTCGTCATTAGCCAACACGGTGCCCAAGGCAGCGCACCAATTCACTTCTCCAAAGCCACAAAAAGCCAATCGATATTGCATCAACACATCTTGCTGGGCTTTTTCATCCCAACTACTCCATTGTGCTGCAGTAAAATTTAAATCATTATCCGCCGGACAAGCATGATGCAGATTGCCTTCTTTTTCAAATGCTTTCACCAATGCACTAATTGGATTGGCCTTGTTTAAATTGCGATCAAAATAACTATTGAATAATTGCAAGAAGATCCACTGTGTCCATTTGTAATAAGTGGCATCACAGGTTCTTACTTCCCTATCCCAATCATAACAAAATCCAATATTGTCTAATTGACTTCTAAAATTATCAATATTGTTGTGGGTGCTTTTAGAAGGATGGACCCCATGCTCAATGGCATATTGTTCTGCAGGTAATCCAAAAGCATCATACCCCATGGGATGTAAAACATTGAATCCTTTTAATCTTTTATACCTGCTATAAATATCAGACGCAATATAGCCTAATGGGTGCCCCACATGCAAACCAGCCCCACTTGGATAAGGGAACATATCTAAGACATAACATTTTGGCTTATTGCTTTGATTGGAAACTTGGTAGGCCTTTTGATTTTTCCAGCTTGTTTGCCATTTTTTTTCGATCGTCCTAAACTGATACTCCATCTTCTAAATTTTCTTAAAAATCTGTAATTATACGGTTTTGATTCTGCCGGCCCAGCATACCCCCTATTTTTAACAAAATTGGGTATAATTCGACCTCTGCAAATGTAAGTCTTTAGCGTTCAAAACCCTACATTTGCAGTGCGAACAAGTAAAATTTTAATGCCATGGCAGTATCCGGAAATGGATCTTTAAAGAGAAGCAAACCAAACTATATCTACAGCATTGTTGGGGTAGCCATTGTGTTGTTCATTATGGGTATCATGGGTTGGTTTTTCTTAAACCTTCATGCAATTGGAGACAATTTCAAAGAGGATATCAGAATTAGTGTTTACCTGAGGACTGCAGACAAAAATACAGTGGGTAAAATTCAGGCTTTTATTGCTGCTGCACCCTACGCTAAAAATGTTGAATATGTAGATAAGGAAAAAGCAAAAGCAATTTGGAATAAGGAAAACAACGAAGACTGGTCAAAAATTTTAGATGTCAACCCTTTACCAGAAAGTATTGACTTTTTTGCCAAAGCAGAATATGTGAACCCAGATAGCTTATCTAAAATAAGTTCAAGCATTGCTAGCAATTTTAGAAATGATGTGGCGGATATACAATATCCAAAAAGTCTAGTGACCAATTTAAACGAACGTGCAACCAAGGTTGGTTTCATCTTTTTAGTGCTATCCTTTATTTTATGTACAATTGTGATCATCAGTATTGATAACACGATTCGTTTGGCGATGTTTAGCAATCGTTTTTTAATTAAGACCATGCAAATGGTGGGCGCAACAAGAAACTTTATTTCAAAACCACTTGTGATACGTGCTTTAATGAATGGCCTAATCAGCGCCTTAATTGCCATCTTTTTATTGTTTGGATTAATCCAATGGGCCACTTCACAATTCCCTCAACTTCAAACCTTACAAGGTATCGGTAATAGCTTATTGTTATTTGGAGGACTGATTGTGATTGGCGTGGGTATCTCCGTATTTAGCACTTATCGAAGTGTGGTGAAATATTTAAAAATGAAATTAGACGAACTTTATTAATCTATTTATTATGAAAGAAAAAAGTACAAAACGCTCTCTAGACCTATTTGGTAAATCCAATTATACTTGGATGATCATTGGCGCGGTATTGATTATTGGCGGCATGTTGTTAATGGCTGGAGGCAAAAGTGCAGACCCAAATGTATTCAATGAAAATGAAGTGTATAGCTTCAGAAGAATCACGCTTGCACCATTGTTGATTGTTGCAGGATTTATCGTAGAAATATACGCTTTGTTTAAAAAAGCATAAACTTCATTATATCTATTAGAGCGATGCCTGCATCGCTCTTTTTTTAATCCATACCATGAATACTTTACAAACAATCTTAATTGCAATCATTGAGGGTATCACTGAATTTTTGCCCATATCTAGTACGGCACATATGAAATTCGCTAACCCTTTTTTGGGGATTGCGGATAGTCCATTTGTAGACCTTTATGAGATTGTGATTCAATTTGCTGCAATCCTTTCGGTTGTAGTGATCTATCGTAAAGAATTTTTTAATTTCAAGGACTATCGTTTTTATTTAAAATTACTTTTAGCAGTCTTGCCAGCATTGCTTTTTGGTGCCTTACTAAAAAAATACATTGACGCTGTGTTAGATAATCTATGGGTGATTGCAACAGTCATGGTATTAGGTGGTATTGCTTTGATATTCATAGATCGTTATTTTAAAAAACAAGTTGAATCTGTAGACCAAGAACCGATTCAATTTAAACAAGCATTTTGGGTTGGATGTTTTCAAGTATTGGCAATTATTTTTCCTGGACTTAGCCGAAGTGCTGCCACTATTATTGGTGGATTAAGCCAAAAATTAAGTAAAAAAGCGGCTGCAGAATTTTCATTTTTTTTAGCTGTGCCAACCATGCTAGCAGCTTCTGCAAAAAGTACACTAGACGTTTACCAAGACCACCCAGAAGTATTTATATCAGACAACTTAATCAATCTTTGCATTGGAGGATTAGTCGCATTTGTTGTGGCATTGATCAGCGTTAAATTCTTTATTCAATTTGTCCAAAAAAGAGGCTTCTCTCTATTTGGTTGGTACCGTATTGCCTTGGGCTTATCCATGCTCGCTTGGCTCTTCCTTCAAAAAGCTTAATGGATTTAAAGATAGATTAGCATTTATTCGTATTTTGAGTGTAAACCCCTTGTAATATGCAAACTGCATCTAAAAAAGTCATTAATAGCTGGGCCATGTATGATTGGGCCAATAGTGTCTATAGTCTTGTAATTTCTTCCACTATATTTCCCGCTTTTTATGAGGCTGTTACAGGAGACGGTAATGAGGACACTTTAGTTGATAAAGTGACCATTGGATCTTTTGAATTCATCAATACTGCTTTGTACAATTATATACTAGCAATTGCATTTATCGTTGTTGCAATTTTATCTCCGCTCCTATCATCGATTGCCGATTTCAGAGGGAATAAAAAACAATTTCTTCGATTTTTTTGTTCACTGGGAAGCTTGGCATGTTGTGGTCTTTACTTTTTTGACTCAGCGCATATTGGATTAGGATTAACTGCCATGATCATTGCCTGTATTGGCTTTTGGAGCAGCCTAGTTTTTTACAATTCCTATTTACCAGAAATTGCAGCACCAGAGGACCAAGACCGAGTAAGTGCAAAAGGATTTATGATGGGTTATATTGGCGCCGTTATTTTACAATTAATTTGCTTTGTCTTTGTATTAAAACCAGACTTGTTTGGTATCACTGTTGGTAAAGCTTCGCAAATTTCTTTTTTATTAGCNGGGGTATGGTGGTTTGGTTTTGGACATTGGTCTATATCTAGATTACCTGATAGCCAAAAAAACTTAAAGACAGACCAATCAGATAATNTNCTTGTAGGAGGTTATAANGAACTACATAAGGTTTGGTTACAATTAAGAAAGATGCCCGTTTTAGATCGTTTTTTAGGCGCATTCTTTTTTTACAATATGGGCGTTCAAACAGTGATGCTAGCAGCCACTTTGTATGGAAAAAGTGAATTGAATATTCCTACAACCAATTTAATCATTGCTATTTTAATCATTCAATTGGTGGCCATTCCAGGNGCTATGCTTATGAGNAGAATGGCTGTAAAATTGGGNAATTTTAATACATTAATGATTGCCGTANCTTTTTGGATTGCCATTTGTATCATTGGATATTTTGTNCCAAGAAACGGCATCACAGAATTTTATTGCTTAGCAACCATGGTTGGTTTTGTAATGGGTGGAATTCAATCTGTGAGTAGAAGTACTTATGCTAAACTAATGCCCGAAACAAAAGACACGGCATCTTTCTTTAGCTTTTTTGATGTCACAGAAAAAGTTGCAATTGTAATTGGTATGTTTAGCTTTGGTTTTATTATTGAATTAACGGGTTCTCAAAAAAATGCAGTACTTGGATTATGTGTATTTTTTATCATTGGCTTAATTTTGTTATATAGAACTTCTTTAAAAAATAAACATGCAAATTTATAGTATCCATACAGGTAATTTTAAACTCGATGGTGGTGCCATGTTTGGTGTGGTGCCTAAATCTATTTGGAATAAGACCAATCCTGCAGATGAAAATAACTTATGTACTTGGGCACTTCGATGTATGCTTGTTGTATCTGGAGCGCGTAAGATTTTAATTGATACAGGGATGGGCAATAAACAAGATGCAAAATTCTTTAGCCACTATCAACCAACTGAAACAAAAACAATTGCTGAAGCTTTGGCAGAGCAAGGATTCAAGCCGGAAGACATTACAGACGTACTGTTAACCCATTTACACTTTGACCATGTTGGAGGAGCTGTAAATGACAATAACGGCACCCTACAATTGGCTTTACCCAATGCAACCTATTGGGTAAGTGCCCCACATTGGGAAACAGCGACAAAACCAAATAGAAGAGAAAAAGCAAGCTTCCTAAAAGAAAATATCATGCCTTTAATGGAAAGTGGTCAATTGAAATTAATTGAGATTCCACCATTTAAAAGCGATACCAATTTACAAGAAATTCATTTTGCTGAAAATATTAGTTGCATTGTAGTCAATGGACATACTCAAGGCATGCTCTTGCCTAAGATCCAATATGGCAATCATCAGATTGTGTATTTGGCAGACTTATTGCCTTCGGTAGGACATTTACCAATTCCTTTTGTAATGGGCTATGATATGCAACCCCTTTTCACACTTAACGAAAAAGAGTTATTCTTAAACGAAGCATGTACCAAAAACTACACTTTATTTTTTGAACATGACGCTGTGAATGAATGCTGTGACTTGCATGTAACCGAAAAAGGCATTAGAGCAAAAACCTGCTTTAGCTTAGACAGCTTAAAGCATAAAGCTTAATTTGAATTAAACAAGCTGACCTTAAATAAAAAATAAATAACTTTTTATTCAGGGACTACCTTATTCAATTTTGGAACTTAAAGGATGTCTTAACCCTTCATAACTTTTCATATCCACTTTAATTCTGCCTACAATGATAGGTGTTTCAATTCTAATGGGGATATGGTTCTCGTCGTCTGTAACCCAGATAGTCATGCGCTCTCCGCCTTCAAACATAGAACCCTTCACAAGTAATGGGGCTAATTTAATAGCTTTAAACTTGCCAAATTTAGTTTGTACAATTTCTTTACCTAAAAATTTAAAGTAAGAAGGGTACAATTCATTATCAAGGAAAAAATTTAAGTACACTTTCTCATTGACTTGCAAATTACTAAAATCTAAATTCCTTACAGCATAAACTGCACTGATCACATCAAAAGTACAATCTGCTACTTTAAATGATTCACCTTTTTGAGTCATCACTTCGTTGGTCTTTTGATTAAAAGCGAGTGTTTGGTTTTGATGAAAAGAACCCTCATTGATACTTCTACTAAAATAATAAGGCAATAAAGATTTAGCATCTACAATAGATTCATATTTATCACGCACTTTAAAAATCCAATCATAACTGCGATTAGAATTACCAGTAGCAGTCAATGCAAGCGCAGACTCCCCTTCCCATTTAGAAGGCGTTACCGTAAATTGAGCGTCCCCCGCATTTACATATAATCCTATCACATTGTAAAAAATAGTATAGGTAATTTTTTCGCCCGTATTAAATGCTGTATTGGTTTGACTACAAATCTCTTTGGATTGCTTTGGCATGATAGATAATAAAGCAGCCATCCAAATTTGAAAGAGGTATAAGAACATGGCGAATGAGATTGAATATAAATTTATCGCTTTAATCTAAAACCAAGTAATAAAACAGCACCTATGATAGAAGGAATTAAAAAATTAACAATCCATATTAAGGTGGTTAANGCAATNAGCATGANGTCATTCTGATAAAAAGGTGCCATTAATAATAGAAACAATTGTCCGCGTATCACTAAATCGGTCAAACTNATTGCAGGAATCATACTTAAGAAAAACAATAAAGCCATAATGGCAATGCTTAANTCTANCCAACCAACAGGTATAGATAACATTTCTGCAGCCCAATTGTATTGCATGAGGTAAATACTATATCGAGCCAATGCAAGTGCGAGTAATTTCCATTTTAAAGCAGCATCNATTTGCAATAGATTGATTTTTGACAACCAGCCCTTTAAAGGTTGATTGTAAAAAAACAAAAACANTGCAATGATTGCTCCTAAAGGTGCAACCCATTTTAACCATGGTAAAAAAGGAAGATTCCAAAACAAGGCAAAGCATCCAAAACAAATTGTCATTAAAATTTGTGCGTAGGAAGCCCATGCCATTTGNGTAANCCCTTTCANCTTTGTGCCTGGCGCTAGAAACAAAGTTCTACCNACATAGTCACCAGATCTTGCTGGGGTAAAAAAAGAAAATGCCTGCCCTACTAATACTGCCTTTAATGCTTGCCAGATATTAAACTTATTGGTAGATGCGATAACAGATTTCCACTTGATGGCTTCGATGGTATAATTCAAGGTTAATAAACAACCCATCAGTAACCATGCCGACCAATGAATTTTGGCCAACTGAATTTTTAAATCTGTGCCATACTGATTCAGATTTTCATTTTGTAGAACCTTATTATAGATCGCAATAGCACAAATCACAAATAAAATGAATCCAATCAATTTATTTCCAAGAGAAAGTAGTGGCTTAAGTTTACTCGAATTCATGTTTTGTAAAGATCGTATTTTGAAGGGATATCTGTAACTTTATCCCATGTCAAAAACACCAATCATTTTAGGTATTGATCCTGGAACGCAGATTTTGGGCTNTGCAGTTTTACAAGGCGGCGTTCAGCCTAAAATCATTATGATGGATGTACTTAAATTGACCAAAGAAAAAGATATCTATGCCCGCTTACAGATGATNCATGCAAAGATCATCGAGTTAATGGAAACCTATCATCCAGCGCATTTTGCTATTGAAGCACCATTTTTTGGGAAGAATGTACAGAGTATGCTTAAGTTAGGAAGGGCACAAGGCGTAGCCATTGCAGCAGCTATGCATTACAATACACCTGTTACAGAATATGCGCCTAAAAAAGTGAAGCAATCGATTACTGGAAATGGCAATGCGGATAAAGATATGGTTTGGAAAATGTTAGAGCGCGTGTTGAATGTAAAAGAAAAACCAAAGCATTACGATGCCACAGATGCACTTGCTGTTGCATTATGTCATTGGCATCAAATTAATCGACCAGTGATAAGTACAGGAAAGGGTTTAAAAGGATGGGATGATTTTATACAAAAAAATCCAGCTCGATTAAAAAAGTAATTTAGCAATGATTGCTTCTTGTATTGCAATCAATTCTTCTTTAGACAATTGTAATTTTGGATTAGCAAAATTAAGATCCTCTGCTTGGTTCATTGGGATCAAATGCAAATGCGCATGAGGCACTTCTAGTCCTACTGTTACCATACTCACACGATTACATGGAAAACAAGCAGCAATTGCTTCTGCTATAGGTTTTGCAAATACCAAAATTTGGGAAAGATACTGGTCTGGTAGTTCAAATACTTTATCTACTTCTATTTTAGGCACCACCAATACATGCCCTTTTTGCAATGGAAAAATATCCAAGAATGCAAAGAATAGATCATTCTCTGCAATCTTGTAAGCTGGTATTTCACCTTGTATTATTTTTGAGAAGATAGTCATCGCAGGTTGGACAGGACGATTAAATGGTAATATTATCTATACTAAATTTCATTACACCATTGGGTGCTTGAACTTCTGCAGTATCACCGATTTTTTTACCAATCAATCCTTTTCCTATTGGAGATGAGGCAGAAATCTTACCCGCTTTTAAATCGGCTTCCTTCTCTCCTACTAATTGATAAGTCACCGTCTTTTTTGTCGCAAGATTCGTAATGGTCACCCTAGTCAATATGGTCACTTTGCTTGTATCAATTGTACTTGTGTCTACAATTTTTGCATTCGATACTGCTACTTCTAATTGCTTAATTTTTGATTCTAACATGCCCTGTGCTTCTTTCGCTGCATCATATTCGGCATTTTCTTTTAAATCCCCTTTTTCTCTTGCTTCTGCAATCGCTCTTGATGCCGCTGGACGATCAATCGATTTCATGCGTTGTAATTCCTCACGCATTTTATCAAAAGTCTCTTGGGTTACGTATACGTTTGTTTCGCTCATACCTTCTGTTTTATATAAAAAAAATACAACGCCACATAATTGAAGCGTTGCATGGAACAAAGATATCAAATTAGGGTCAAATGATCCCTAATTTTTTGAGTAAGATCTTAGACATTTTATAATAAGCCTCCTGGCTATAACCTGCAATATGAGGGGTTAAAATGAAGTTTGGCAGGGCCATTAAGGCCTCCAAATTGGCCTTTTCTGCTTGGCTATAAGTTTCCAGTCTTTCATTTTCTAATACATCTAGCCCGGCCCCTCTAATTTGTTGATTTTGAAGCGCTTCAAGTACTGCTTGGGTTGATGTGACCCCACCCCTACAGGTACTCAAAAAATAGGGTTTTTGTTTTAATTGCTCAAAAAAATGGGCATTTGCAAAATGCGTTGTGAGAGGCGTTAAAGGGAGGTGCAAACTAATCACTTCGGCTTCTTGTTGTATTGTTTCCAGTTGGACCATTTTAACATGGGGGAACTGTTGCCAGCCCAAAGCCCTAGGATAAATATCATGTGCGATAATATCGACATCAAACCCTGTCAATACTTTTGCAAACGCTGCACCTGTATGACCAAAACCAATGATGCCTACTTTTTTACCAGTGAGTTCATCTCCACGATTGGCATCTCTTATCCATTGACCCATTTTTATTTCATCATAAGCGCTGTGAATGCGATGCATTAAATTCAATAACAAGCCTAAACTATGTTCTCCTACGGCAGTACAATTTCCTTCTGGGCTACTCACACAAAGTATGCCTTTAGATTCCGCAACGG
>B570J14230_10000408_pt1 | contig 16892 bp, 17 predicted proteins | sample LakMenepilimnion_3_FD_14230 | JGI IMG/M metagenome (IMG submission 14230) | reverse complement strand
TATTGATTGAGTCCGAGACAAACGACTCGTAATCTTTTGCGCACTCTCTGGGTCGTCCCACAAATTAGGAACACCAGCCTGCTCTTCTAAATCAGCAGCCAACTTACGCAATTTTGGTAAATCTAAAACCTTTTCAATAGAAACAAGGGTCGCGTCAATAGCACCAATCTCTATCCCGTATTCACGCGCAGCCATGGGTAAAGGATAGCGAGATAAGAAACAAGAAATTTAGTTCGTTGCTAAGGTTTATACATGTCAATATTCACTTCTGAGTTTCGACGCAACACTGTGGTAGCCCTCCTTCGCATCGAAGGTGCATTCATTCTTGCGCTCGGTTTGTACTTAATCGTCAAAGGATTGATAACAGAGGGCTCAATCGAGTGGTTTGTGATCTCTGGAATCTTGTTCATGACACTCTTCGGCGGCATTGGTTTACTGCTTTCAGCCAATGGTTTTAAGAATCAGAAAATGTACGGCCGCGCACCAGCAGTTCTTGCAAACCTCATCGCAATTGGTGTTTCTAAATATATTTTTGAAGCCGGTTTTTGGTGGGCGGCGCTTCCTCTAGCTCTTTATGCCGCGCTTACTATTTATTGCGCTGTATCGATTGTTCCTGAGAAGAAATAATCACCATTCAACAATCTGTCGATCTTCCCACAGCACACCTGTTGTATCGCCCGTATTAAATTCACGAGTTGCTAACCAGACTGCGCACTCTGCGCCTTCTTCGGCGCTGCGAGGTGCATCGGCACCGCCCATGTCGGTGCGGGAATGGTTTGGACAGATTGCATCAACATAGAAACCGCGTGCACCAAGTCCTGTTTCGTGTGCAAGATTTCTAACGAATGCATTAACGCCAGCTTTACTAATTCGATATGGCGCGAGGCCTCCAGCATTTCCCGGTCCTGACATTCGTCCAAGACATGCAGAGAAGATAACAACACGTCGTCCATCTCTGGCCTCGGCCATCGGCCCACCTAAAACATTTACGAGTGTGAAAACAGAATCTAAATTAATCGCCATTACTCGGCGCCATTCCGCTTCCGTTGTTCTCAAAGTCTTAGACATTTTTTCACTCATAACGCCATGAGCCAGAACGAGTGCGAATGGTGCGCCGTATTTACCCAATAAATCTTCGGCAGTTTTTCTTGNCTGTACTTGATCCTCTAAATCGCACGAACTTATTTCAAATGTAATNCCCGGAAATTCTGCACGCAGTTGTTTGGCAGCGTTTTCTAATCGATCCGAATCTTTTGCAATTAGTACAGAGCTAATTCCTGTGCGAGCTAATCCGCGGGCAACTTCGTATCCGAGACCGCGAGATCCACCGGTGACGAATGCCAGTTTGGAAGCGGATTCACTCGACATATTCATGGCGATACTGTGCCCCAAAGATTGCCGATGTGCCTGCTGACTTCATAGCCCGCCCAGAAATCGGCTGATTTATGTGGTCAATCTCGCCTTCTTCAGGTGCTTTCCTTATTTTTATCCCTGCGTGCATGCCGATAGTCTTGGCCTTGTAAGTAAGTGGTTATTGTAAAAATCGCCAAGTAGGGGAGCGCCAGTGTCGGCAAAAGATCCGAATCAGGACTTTGGAGCCAATGAATGGCTCGTCGACGAAATGTACGAGCGTTACTTATCTGACCCAACTTCACTTGAATCATCTTGGATTGAATTCTTTAAAACATATAACCCAAATTCTTCGGGTTCAACTTCTTCAACTTCTTCAACAAGTGCGCCAATTGCAGGAGCGCCTCGTGGTGGAACACCACCAACACCAAAGGCTGCGGCAGCACCAGTAACTCCTACACCAGTTGCGCAAACACCTGCACCAGTGGCACCCGCTGCACAATCAGCAACACCAACACCAACACCAGCACCAGTGGCAGCACCTGCACCAGCACCAATTGCAACACCTGCAGCAGCAGCGCAAACTCCTGCATCACAAAAACTTGTTCGTGAACGTTCTTTGCAATCACCAACTCCTGCAGATCCGATTGTTAAACCAGTTCCAGTTTTAAGCACACCAGATGCTGCGCGACTAGAACCAATTCGCGGAGTCGGTGCACGAGTTGTCGCAAGCATGGAAGGTTCATTAACCGTTCCAACTGCAACGAGTGTTCGCGCAGTACCTGCCAAATTAATGATTGATAACCGAATTGTTATTAACAATCACCTCAAGCGCGCTCGCGGTGGAAAAGTTTCTTTCACACACTTAATTGCATTTGCAATGATCAAAGCTCTTCGTCAGATGCCAGAGATGAATGCGTTCTTTGGTGAAATCGAAGGAAAGCCAGCAGTTGGTCATCCAGAACACATCAACCTTGGTATTGCGATCGACTTAGCTAAAGCAGATGGTTCTCGTCAGTTGTTAGTTCCTTCAATCAAGGGCTGCGAAAACTTAGATTTTGCTCAATTCTGGAACGCATACGAAGCAGTAGTTGGAAAAGCTCGCGCGGGCACACTCACTGTTGAAGATTTCGCAGGCACAACTGTTTCACTTACTAATCCAGGAACGCTGGGAACCGTGCACTCTGTACCGCGTTTGGTGCAAGGACAAGGCCTCATTGTTGGCGTTGGCGCACTTGATTACCCAGCCGAATTCTTAGGCGCGAGTGAAGAAACATTGGCGCGCTTAGCAATTAGCAAAATTGTTACGCTAACAAGTACATATGATCACCGAATTATTCAGGGTGCTCAATCAGGAGATTTCCTGCGTCGAATTCACGAATTGTTACTTGGTTCTGAAAACTTCTACGACGAAATCTTCGCAGCACTTCGTATTCCATACGACCCAATTCGCTGGGCACAAGACTTCGAATTTTCTAAAGATGAAGAGATTAATAAAACTGCGCGCGTTCAACAATTAATTCACGCATATCGCACACGCGGTCACATCATGGCTGATACGGATCCACTTGAGTATCGCCAACGTTCGCACCCAGATTTAGATGTTGTTACACACGGCTTAACTCTGTGGGATCTTGATCGCGAATTTGCAACAGGCGGATTTGGTGGACAGAAGTTTATGAAGCTTCGCAAAATTCTTGGAATTTTGCGTGACTCTTATTGCCGCACAGTTGGAATTGAATATATGTATATTCAAAGCCCAGAAGAGCGTCTTTGGATTCAAGAGCGCGTAGAAGTCGGAGTACAAACATTTCCGCGTGAAGAACAACTTCGCATCTTGCGCAAACTAAACAGCGCAGAAGCATTTGAAACTTTCTTGCAGACAAAGTTTGTCGGACAAAAGCGATTCTCACTTGAAGGCGGCGAATCAGTAATTCCAATTCTTGATGCGGTTATTTCAAGTGCAGCAGAACGCGGACTAGATGAAGTTTGTATCGGCATGCCACACCGCGGTCGCCTTAATGTTCTTGCAAACATTGCAGGCAAGTCATACGGACAAATTTTCCAAGAGTTTGAAGGTCACTACAGAGAGAATGAAGTTCAAGGCTCTGGCGATGTGAAGTATCACTTAGGTACTGAAGGCGTATTCACTGCAGAATCTGGTGCAAAAACAAAGATTTATCTTGCTGCAAACCCATCTCACCTTGAAGCCGCAAACCCGGTATTAGAAGGCATTGTGCGTGCAAAGCAAGATCGCCTAAACGTAAAGAATGCATATTCAGTTCTTCCAATTCTTCTTCATGGTGATGCAGCATTTGCTGGACAAGGTGTTGTGGCAGAAACATTCCAACTTTCGCAACTAGCGGGTTATCGCACAGGTGGAACAGTTCACATTGTTGTTAACAACCAAGTTGGATTTACAACTTCACCACATGCTTCTCGCACATCTCGTTATTCAACGGATATGGCAAAGATTATTCAGGCACCTGTATTCCACGTGAACGGTGATGATCCAGAAGCGTGTGTGCGCATTGCTCGTTTAGCATTTGAATACCGCCAAGCATTTAACAAAGATGTTGTCATTGACATGGTTTGTTACCGCCGTCGTGGTCACAATGAAGGTGACGAACCATCATTCACACAGCCACTGATGTACAAGCTCATCGATGCGAAGCGTTCTACACGTAATCTTTATACCGAAGCACTTATTGGTCGCGGCGATATTTCGAGTGAACAAGCTGATGAGCTATCTCGCGAGTACCAAGCTCAACTTGAAGCAGTATTTGCTGAAGTTCATAACATCGAACCAGAAGTTGATCCAAACTTTAAAGCACCAGTTGCGGCAAACCCTGAAACTCTTGTTTCTAGTATCGACGAAGCAACTGCTCGCAAGATTGCAGCAACACAAATTGCCGTTCCTGATGGATTTAACGTCCATCCAAAACTCTTGCCACAACTACAAAAGCGCGTTGAAATGCTCAATGACGGAACTATCGATTGGTCTATGGGTGAAACACTCGCATTCGGTTCACTGCTACTTGAAGGCCGACCAATTCGTTTAGCAGGACAAGATTCTCGTCGTGGAACATTTAGTAATCGTCACGCTGTAATCGTGGATAAAGAAAATGGAAACGAGTGGACACCGCTTCGCGCGTTGATTAGTGATGAAAGCCAATTCTTTGTTATCGACTCGTTGCTCTCTGAATATGCAGCTATGGGCTTTGAATATGGCTATTCCGTAGTCCGTGATGAAGCACTCGTTATGTGGGAAGCGCAATTCGGTGATTTTGCTAATGGCGCACAAACAATCGTTGATGAATTTATCTCATCTGCATTACAAAAATGGGGCGAACGTTCTTCAATTGTTCTATTACTGCCACATGGTTATGAAGGACAAGGACCAGATCACTCATCCGCGCGCATCGAACGTTTCTTAGCGCTTTGCGCAGAAGGAAACATGACTGTTGCGCAACCTTCTAATCCTGCATCTTATTTCCATCTCTTGAGATGGCATGCAAAGAATCCAACTCGTCGTCCAATGGTTGTCTTTACTCCGAAATCAATGTTGCGACTTCGCGCAGCGGCTTCTAAGTTACAAGATTTCACAAGTGGTCAATTCCAGAAGTTAATTCCAGATGACACCGTACAAAATGCAACTCGCGTTATTTTCTGTTCAGGTCGCATCTACCACGATCTTGTTGCAGAACGCGCTGCACGTAAAGAAGATACAACTGCAATCATTCGCTTAGAACTTTTGTATCCACTACCTGCAAAGGAAATGGCTGCCGAAGCTGCGAAGCATCCAAATGCAAATCTTTTGTGGGTTCAAGATGAACCAGCTAATCAAGGACCATGGCCATTTGTTGCGTTACGTACTGCAGAACAATTCGGTGGTGAAGGATTTGGTGGGCGCACATTGCGTCGTGTATCTCGTCGTGCTACAGCAAGTCCTGCAACAGGAAATCATCACTTGCATGAAGAAGAACAAAAAGCGTTGTTGATGGAAGCCTTCACTCGCTAAGTATTTATATTGGTGTGCATGAGTGATGCATTACAACAGCACAAAATTCTTAGCTTGTGATTCTTAAACACGTTTGCCTTTGTGATATCTACCAATAACTCGACCAATGATTTCTTCGCGGGGAACATCGCCCCATTGACGTGAATCTGTACTTGCATCTTTGTTATCGCCGTGCACAGTTACAAATGATCCAGTGATTCCCGCAATGCGTTTAATGAATAGGGAAGCTGCTTCGGCCCGTGAATCTAGGGGGCGGCGAAGGACTATTAGTTGGCCTACGTGAATGCGCATGCTTGGGGAGTACCAGACCAATAACCAGTCCCCATCGTTAAAGGTTGGGGCCATCGAATGCCCAGAAACTCTTACTGTGCCAAATCTGCTCACGAACAGTAGTCTTGCACATAAGTTGTTTGCGTATTTTCGCGAAAAGGTACAGAAATAGCGCTCTTGAAGGAGAGAAACTAATGAAGTTGTTCCAACCAAAGACAGTTGTACTTGCACACTGCGATCTTCCTTGTGGAGTTTACGATCCAGCACAGGCAAAGATCGAAGCACTTTCAGTTAAGGCGTGCATGGAAAAGTATGCAGCGAGCAGCGATGCAGATTTCAAATCTCGCTCAGTTGCAATTAAAGAAGAGCGTTCACACCAAGTTAAAGAGCACCTATGGGTTTTGTGGACTGACTACTTCAAGCCAAATCACTTCGAGGCTTATCCTCAGTTGCACACACTATTTAATGATGCAACGAAACTTGCTGGCGCAGCTGGCACAAAGGGCACAAATGATGTTGCTGTTGCAGATAAGTTGATCGCAAAGATTGACGAAATTGCAGAAATCTTTTGGGCAACTAAGAAGTAGTACTCGACTTTATTGACTGAGCAGCGGTTCGGGCGAGGAAAGATACTCGCTCAACCGCTGTTCTTTTTATTACAGCAGATGCAACAAGTCTTTCGCCTTCATACGCTTCACAGTTAAAAGTTATTTCGCGGCCATTTACTTCTGTGCAATTCGCTGAAGTCCGCAGTTCGCCACCAATTGCAATTCCACCATGAAATTCGAGAGCAATAAAAGTTTCAACGGTTGATTCGCCATTTTCTAAATGCTCTGCAATTGATGCAATCGCTGCGCTCTGCATTGCATTAATGATCAAAGAATTAGCAAGCACCGGTAAATCTCCCACACCAATTGCAACTGCGGTGTCACCGGGGCGAACAATCATCGTAGAAAAAGCGACTGCTCCGACTAATTCTTCAACTGGAACTAACATATGAATTAAGCTTCTTCGTTAGGGAAGCGGTATTCCTCAGTATGTTCAATATGTATTTCCCGAGATTCGATAGTGCCATCCTCATTAATTTCAATCGAGATTTCGGTCATTCTAAATTCGCGAACAACATCTGGAGCGCTATTCATTGAAAGTTTGAGAAGTTGCTGATGAATCTGTTCGTGCAGATCTTCTGGCGCACGTTCGTTACAGGAGCGACGCAGCACTGATTGCATAAGAGAGCGAACATTTCTTTCATGTTCGATTTCTGCAGTGCACTGTGGGCATTGCTGCACATGAACTTCAATGCTCGCAATTTGTGCGGAATCGGAGATTTCGCCATCAACTAAGAGAATTACGGATTGCAGGACGTCTACACAATCATTGTGTTCAATATTGCTCATGATGCGTCCTCCTCATCTTCTTTGCCAGATTTTGTGGAGTAACCGAGTTCTTTTGCGTACTCAGTTAACTTCTCGCGCAATTGCTTACGGCCACGGTGCAATCGAGACATAACAGTTCCAGTAGGAACACCCGCGATCTCTGAAATTTCTTTGTATGAAAAACCTTCTACATCCGCTAAATAAACAGCAATACGAAACTCTTCAGGAATCTCTTGAAGCGCACGTTTGATATCACTATCTGGAAGATTTTCTAAAGCTTCAACTTCAGCTGACTTTCCTTGATCACTTGTGTGTGATGCCGCGTCCGCTAATTGCCAATCTTCTACTTCACCGGCGCTTAGTTGTGGGCGACGTTGATCTTTTCTGTATGTGTTAATAAAAGTTGTTGTAAGAATGCGATAGAGCCACGCTCTTAAATTAGTTCCGGGCTCAAATTGGTGGAAAGAAGTAAACGCCTTTAAGTATGTGTCTTGTACCAAATCTCGTGCATCATCAGGGTTACGTGTGTAACGAAGTGCAGCTGCATACAACTGATCTGTGAACGCAAGAGCATCGCGCTCGAACCGATTGGTGCGATCGGCTGCGCTCTCTTTTACTAAATCAGTAGATGACATCGCCGTAAGGCTATCGCTTTGTGGCGCTCACGCGCATGGCGAAGCGCGTATTGGCGCTAGAAGAGAGTGTCTGGTTCGCCCAAAGTAATCGGCTCAATTAAACGGGGGGAGTTATTGCGAACCAGATTTACTTCTGAAGAAACTGGACGAGCAACCAAACCATCATCTGGATGCGGGTTATTCATCAGAGAAATTAAAAGTTCGACATCGTGTTGGCTCGGATCAAGCCATGCATCCCACCGATCGCGCGGCATCATCACTGGCATACGGCTGTGAATCGTTGCTAAATCTCCAACCGCTTCGCGCGTAATGATTGCAGCGCTTTGAATGATTTCACCTTCCATGCTTTTCCAAGTTGACCATATTCCCGCAATGGGAAGTGAACGAGTTTTTGATGATGAAATATAAAAAGGTTGCTTTGGTGAGTATTTACCAAGTGCAGTTGCCCATTCGTAATAACCATCTGCTGGAACCAAACATCTCTGTGTTCTAAATGCATTTCGAAATGTTGGTTTTTCGTGAATGGATTCAGAGCGTGCATTTATTGCATGTGATTGTGAAGCACGCGCTTCTGATTCACTCTGATGCCAGTGAGCCATGATTCCCCACGACGCAATTGATAACTCTCTTTGCTCTGCAATCATTTGGGATGCGCGAACAATGTAAATTGGATTAGTCGGTGCGATATTCCACGTAGATGGCAACTCTTCGGCATGGGTCTGCACACCAACGCCGAACTCTTCTGCCAGTTCGGAGGTGTTCAGCGATTGCGCATAACGGCCGCACATAGAGATACAGGTTATCGGTAGACTCATGCATATGTCTGATTCACAAAAGGATAATTCGCAGAGCGCCAATGGTGCGATGTGGCCTGCGCCTTTTCGTGGATCAAAACCAGTCAATGCTCGAGTCGTAATCCCTGGTTCTAAATCAGTAACCAACCGCGCATTAATCCTTGCAGCACAAGCAACGTCGCCATCTATTTTGCGCAGACCACTTGTTTCTCGCGATAGTGAATTAATGGTTGCAGGACTTCGCCAGCTTGGCATTGATGTGCAAGAGATCGAAGTTGAGAGCAGTGGTGCAGGATCAACTAAGGAAATGGCGTGGAAAATTACGCCAGCACCATTAAAAGGACCTGCTGCAATTGATGTTGGTAACGCAGGAACAGTTATGCGCTTTTTGCCTCCACTTGCAGCACTTGCACAAGGTGCAATTTCTTTCGATGGTGATCCACGTTCTCATGAACGTCCACTAGGTCCAGTAATCAAAGCACTTGAAGAACTTGGAATTTCAATTGATCACGGCAATCGTTACAGCTTGCCACTTTCATTAGTTGGAACAGGAAAAATTCCTGGCGGAGAAATTGATATCGATGCAAGCGCGTCCAGCCAATTTCTCTCTGCGCTTTTGTTAATTGGTCCGAGCACAGTCAATGGAATTACCGCTCGCCATGTTGGCGGTGAATTGCCATCGATGCCACACATTGAAATGACTGTTGAAATGCTCCGCGACTTTGGTGCCACTGTTCACGTTGATGCGGCAAAGAAAACTTGGCGGGTCGAACCAGGTGCGCTACACGGTAAAGACATGGTTATCGAACCAGATTTATCTAATGCCGCTCCTTTCTTATCTATTGCAATGGTCTGCGGTGGTTCAATAACTATTGCTGACTGGCCACAAAAAACAACGCAACCAGGTGATCAATTAAGAACACTGCTTCGCGACATGGGCGCGCAAATCTCACTGAATGCAGATGGACTAACACTGACTGCTAATTCTGAAAAATCCGCTCTTCGTGATGCACCAAAGATTGTTGGTATCGATGTTGATTTACATGATGTTGGCGAACTAACACCATCTATCGCAGCACTGGCAGCCCTCGCAGATTCACCATCACACCTGCGCGGTATTGCACATCTTCGTTTGCATGAAACAGATCGTCTTGATGCGCTTACTCGTGAGATTAATTCAATCGGTGGAAAAGTTACAGAAGAGCACAGCGCACTTCACTTTGAACCATCAGCATTGCGTGCAGGTGTTTTCCATACATACGAAGATCATCGTCTTGCTACCGCAGGTGCTGTAATCGGTTTAGTAACACCAGGAATCGAAGTTGAAAACATTGCAACTACGCGCAAAACACTCACTGATTTTCCTGGACTCTGGAAGAGCTTGGTTCAGTAATGAGTAAACGCGTTTATGACGAGAGCGATGCACGAATTCGCCCTGCACGAAGCACTCGTCCGCGTACAAAAGATCGACCATCTCATGATGATGCAATCAGCGCTCTTGTAACAACTGTTGATCGTGGGCGCACCACATGTATTACTGAAGAGCGTGTCATTGTCACGGCTATGAAGTCTCGCGAACTAGGACCAAAGTCTGTGGTGGTTGGCGACATTGTTAGTTTGGTTGGCGATGTCACTGGCGTAGAAGGATCTCTTGCACGCATCGTTGCTGTTAATCCGCGCAGAAATTCATTAAGCAGAACGGTTGATGACGCTGCAAAAATCGAGCGAACAATTGTTGCAAATATTGATTACTTGGTAATTGTTGCTGCAACTACTAATCCAGAACCACGTCGTGGGCTTATTGATCGATTCTTAGTCTGTGCATTTCACGAAGGCATCTCACCAATACTTTTGATGACAAAAACAGATTTGGCCCCACTCCCTGATTTCATTGAAGAGTATCGAGCACTTGGTGTTCTCATTGTTTCCACATCTAGCAAGAATTCAGATCGCGCATCAGATGTTGCAAAGATTCACACACTTTTGGCTGGAAAAACTTCAGTCTTAGTTGGTCACTCAGGTGTTGGTAAATCAACATTGATTAATGATTTGGTTCCGCACGCAGGCAGAATCACTGGTGATGTAAATGATGTAACCGGACGCGGACGTCACACATCTTCTAGTGCGATTGCGCTTCCACTTTCACCAGATTTAGATCCTGCAGGGGGTTGGGCAATTGATACACCTGGTATTCGTGCATTTGGTTTGGCACATTTAGATCCAAACAAAATCATTGCATCCTTTAGTGATTTATCTGAAGTAGCTGCAACGTGCATGCCGCGCTGTTCACATAGCGAAGAGAGTTGCCGACTCAATGAATGGGCTGCGCCAAATGGCACCGTCGATGTTGCTCGCATACGTCGTTTGCAGAGTTTGCGATCACTCCTTGAAATCAAGGATTTTGATTCAACAATTCCCGAATAAACACATACTTTGCCTCGCGTTGTAGACTGACGAGGTGATGGCTACTCAATACTCGCGCGAGGCTGATGTGGCTTTGGCGCTGAAAATGGCTGATGCCGCCGATGTAATTTCAATGGCACGCTATCAATCACAAGATTTAGTAATCACAACAAAACCAGATAACACGCCAGTGACAGATGCTGACAAAGCTACTGAAAAAGCACTGCGCGACATTCTTGCTAAAGAGCGCCCAGAAGATGGTTTGGTTGGCGAAGAGTTTGGAGCAAGTGGCACAGATGCCAAGCGATATTGGGTAATAGATCCAATTGATGGAACCAAAAACTTTATGCGTGGAGTTCCAAGTTGGTCGACTCTCATTGCACTGATTGAACGCAATGATGATGGCACAGAACAAATTGTTGTCGGCGTTGTTAGTGCACCAGCTCTGTTTCGTCGCTGGCATGCTGCCCTTGGTTTGGGTGCGTACGTTTCACTTAACAGTGGAACGCCAAAGAAGATTCACGTCTCAGGTATTTCCACAATTAGTGATGCATCAATTACATATTCAGATTTCAATAGTTGGGACCTGTATTTACCAAAGGTTCAATCACTTCTTGCTTCTGCAAATAGAACGCGCGGCTTCGGAGATTTTTGGGCGCACATGTTGGTTGCAGAAGGCGCAGCAGAAGTTGCACTAGAAATCGGCGTAGCGCTCTGGGACATGGCAGCGATTTCAATTATCGTCACAGAAGCAGGCGGGCGTTTTTCAAGTATCGATGGCGTCGATGGACCTGGTCATGGGAGCGGACTTTCTACAAACACAATTCTTCATCAACACGTACTCGATGCGTTGCGAGTTAAGTAATGGCCAAACTTGCACTGGAAACTCGCACACTCAAGTTAGAGGGAATGACTTGTAGTGCGTGTGTAAACACAATTGAACGAGCACTTAATAATTTGGAAGGTGTTAGCGCAACTGTTAACTATGCAAGTGAAACCGCGCACATATTGGCGCCAGCTGAGATTTCTACAAAGAAGTTAATCGCAACAGTAAAAGGCGCTGGGTACTCAGCAGAATTACTGGGCGATTCAAATCAATTTGCATTACATAGCAAACGATCTGCGGTTGCACTCTTCTTCGCTCTTCTCTTCTCTGTTCCAGCCGTTGCTATTTCAATGACTATGGCTTGGCACGAGCAAATTGACGCCAGAATTTTGCAAACACTAGAAGATCTTCGAATTCTGCCTCCGCTGTATTCACCAACGGCTTGGCTGGTAATTGCACTTAGTGCCCCAGTTGTTCTCTTGGTCGCATGGCCAATTCATCGCGCAGCACTTCGCAATCTTCTGCACCCAACGATGGATAACTTAATTTCACTGGGTTCACTCACCGCCTTCGGTTGGTCTATATATGCAAACGCAACAGGCAATGGTGATGTTTACACAGAAGTTGCCGCCGGTGTTGTCACATTCGTTGTGCTGGGAAGATTCCTAGAAACTCGCGCAAAGCGACGCGCAAGCAGCGCTCTTTCTGCTTTGTTGGCTCTCAACGTTAAGGAAGTAAGTGTTATTCGTGGCGGTCTCACCGTTCTCGTTCCTATTGAAAACTTAGAAATTGGCGATGAGTTTGTAGTTGCACCTGGTGATCGTGTTGCAACCGATGGAGTTGTTGTCTCTGGTAACAGCTCAGTTGATAACTCATTAATTACAGGAGAATCACTTCCACTAACAGTTGGTCCTGGCGACCGTGTAATTGGTAGTTCGGTGAATACAAATGGTCGCCTAATTGTTCGTGCAACTCGTGTCGGTCGCGATACTGAATACGCACGCATTACTTCAATGGTTATAGAAGCACAGAGCACCAAGGCTCCGATTGCTCGTCTAGCTGATCGCATTAGTGCTGTCTTTGTTCCAATTGTTACCGTGATTGCTTTCGCAACATTTGGCGTGCTTTGGTACAACGGCTATTCGTTATCAGAATCAATTGCCACTGCTATTGCAGTAATTGTTATTGCTTGCCCATGTGCACTAGGACTGGCAACACCAGTTGCTTTACTCGTTGCATCAGGTCGCGGTGCTCAACGCGGAATCATTATTCGAAATCCTCGTGTTCTTGAAGTTGCTCGCAAGGTAGACACAATTGTTCTGGATAAGACTGGCACGCTCACAACAGGTGCGATGAAGGTTCATGAAATAACTATTGCAACTGATGCGGGCGCAATATTGGGTGCATCTTTTGAACCGCTTCTTCGTGAAGCAACAATTCTTTCCACTGCTCTTTCAATTGAAGAACAAAACAACCATCCAATTGCATTGAGCATTCGTGAATTCATCTCAGCACAAGGAATTAAATCCACTTCCGTTTCTGAATTTCAAGTAACGCCGGGATCAGGAGCTGCAGGTCGTGTAAATCTTGGAACGCACTCACCTGTTGTATTAATTGGTTCACCCGCAGCCGTTGCTCACAGCACAACGAATTTTCACCCACTTATTTCAGCTGCAGTGGAACGTGGACACGATGCAGGTTTGAGTGTTTCAGTATTGGCGTGGGATGGAGTTGCACTCGCTGTCTTTGCAGTTGGAGATGAACTTAAATCTGATGCGGCAGAAACAATTGCGAAGTTAAAGAGCGCTGGAATTACACCATGGTTGTTAACTGGAGATTCGGAGGATGCAGCTCAATCAATTGCTAAGCAAGTAGGAATCGAAAGCGATCACGTTTTCTCTGGCGCATTACCTCAAGGAAAACTTACAAAGATACGTGAATTACAGAGTCAGTCACACACAGTTGTAATGGTTGGCGATGGCATTAATGATGCAGCGGCGCTAGTTGGCGCAGATGTAAGCATCGCAATGGGAACAGGTACAGATGTTGCTGTTTCAAGCGCTGACATCACACTGATGCGCACTGATCTTGCTGCGGTACTCGATGCACTAAAACTTTCGAAGCGAACACTGAGAACAATTCGCGTAAACCTAGGTTGGGCATTCGCATACAACATAGTTGGTATTCCAATTGCAGCACTCGGTCTGTTATCGCCGATGTATGCAGCAGGTGCCATGGCGCTATCTAGTTTGTTCGTTGTTACCAATTCATTGCGCATCAAGGTTCCTCGCAAATAGAAATGAACTCACGTAATTCTCTTTATTCCAAGGCGCTAATTGCTGTCTTAACCACAACCACAGCCTTCAGCGCACTTACAGCCCCCGCCGCGCAAGCATTTGATCTACCTCTCACTGTCGCTGCAGATCAACTTTCGGGTTACGAAAGATCACTCTTTAAACATTGGATTGATGCTGACAAAGATCGATGTGATACTCGCAAAGAAGTTTTGATTCAAGAAGCAGTTGCATTACCGAAGTTAAGTAGTGGTTGTGTTTTAAATGGTGGCAAATGGATTAGCTCTTATGACGCATTAGCCACAACTGATTACTCAACTTTAGATATTGACCACATGGTTCCACTTTCAGAAGCATGGAGATCAGGTGCATGGAAATGGTCACCTGCACAACGCGAAGCTTTTGCAAATGATTTAACAGATCCACGTGCACTCATCGCAGTTACTGCATCTCTTAATCGTCAAAAAAGTGATCAAGATCCAAGCACATGGATGCCACCAGAAAACAAATGTCTATACGTTTCTAATTGGATTGCAATCAAGGTGCGATATTCACTCACTGTGGATTCAGCGGAAGCTAACGCACTTACTTCACTAGTTACACAATGCAACATCACTTCCATCACTGCTTTTTCACTTCCTGCTTATGCAGTTACTGCTGGGATTAATCCCATAACTCTTGTCTCGCCAACACCAGCGCCAACACAATCAGTTGCTGAACCAACACCTGCATCAACTCCTGCACCGAAAGTTAAGAAAGCTGTTAAGTACTCAACGTGTGCAAAAGCGCGCGCTGCAGGAGTTACGCCTATCGTTCGCTCGAAGAATCAAACCTTGTACAACCTCAACAGGGGGCTAGACCGCGATAAAGATGGCGTCGCCTGCGAGTAACGGCGTTTTTTAAAGCGCCGACCAGCGGTTAAGATTGGCGAGTGGAACCACAGAAGATACTTCTTTATTACGGCTTTACGCCGATCCAAGACACAGCTGCTGTGCGCTTGTGGCAACACACTCTCTGTGAATCACTAGGTCTTAAAGGTCGCATTCTTGTATCTCCACACGGAATCAACGGAACTGTTGGCGGAGATATGGAATCTTTGAAGAAATATGTTGCGCGCACGAAGAAATATCCAGGATTTAAAAAGATTGATTTCAAATGGTCTGAAGCATCTGGAGATGAATTCCCTCGTCTAGCCGTTCGCGTTAAAGATGAACTTGTCGCCTTCGGAGATCCATCTGTTATTAAAGTAAATGAAGCTGGAGTAGTTGGCGGCGGGAAACATCTCAAGCCATACGATGTGCAAAAGCTCGTTGAAGAACGCGGCGATGAAGTTGTCTTCTTTGATGGTCGTAACGCTTTCGAAGCGAAAATCGGTAAGTTTAAGAACGCAGTAATTCCTGATGTCACAACATCTCGCGATTTCGTAGAAGAAATCAAGAGCGGAAAGTACGATCACCTTAAAGATAAGCCTGTTGTTACATATTGCACCGGCGGAATCCGTTGCGAAATTCTCTCAGCGGTCATGGTCGACAACGGCTTTAAAGAGGTTTATCAAATTGAAGGTGGCATCGTTAAGTACGGCAAAAAATATGGTGATAAAGGTTTGTGGGAAGGCTCGCTCTATACATTTGATGGCCGCATGGCAATAGATTTTTCATCTAAGGCAAAAGTTATCGGCGAATGCGAAAGCTGTAATGCACCAACTAAACAGTTCTATAACTGCGCACGAAAAGCTTGCCACGAATTAGTTTTACTCTGCGAAGATTGCTCAAAGATTGATGTAAGCAAGAGCTGTATTCACGATAGCAATCGTGCCTACGACTCTGAAATGGTTGGCTAGTTTTACTCTTCTACGATCTCTGTAGGAGCTCCATGCACATTCAAAACATCTACTGGTTTCTGTGCTGAATCACCTAACTTATGACCTTCACCAGAGCGATTAACTGGGCGCCCAGACTTGTTAATTGCCGGAACAGTTCCGAGCAATCCTTTCTGAAAGTCTTCAAAAGCCTGTAGAACTTCACGCTTAGTATTCATAACGAATGGACCCATCCATGCGACGGGTTCCTTAATTGCTTGTCCACCGAGAATAAATAGTTCTAATTCAGGCGAACGAGTTTCTTGTTGATTTGCAGCGCGAATAACCAGAGTATCTCCCTCGCCGAAAACAGTAAGTTGTCCCATCTGAACTGGTCGTGACTCTTCGCCGACAAAACCGTGTCCTGCCAATGTATAAACAAGTGCGTTGTAATCCTTGCGCCATGGCAAACGAAGTTCAGCACCCGGTTGAACTGTTGCGTGCACCAAAGTAATTGGAGTCTGTGTTGATCCAGGACCTTTATGGCCATCAATTTCGCCAGCGATAACGCGAATCAATGCACCGCCATCGTGAGATGCAAGAAGTGCCACTTCACTGGCACGAAGATCTTGGTATGCAGGTGGTGACCACTTTTTAGCAGCTGGAAGATTCACCCACAATTGAAAACCGTGGAACAAGCCGCCACTCATCACTAATGTTTCCGGGGGAGTTTCGATGTGCAAAATTCCTGCACCAGCAGTCATCCATTGTGTGTCACCATTTTGAATTGTTCCGCCGCCACCATTGTTGTCATAGTGATCAAAGATTCCATCAATAATGTATGTAACAGTTTCAAAACCGCGATGTGGATGCCATGGAGTTCCCTTTGGTTCACCTGGCGCGTATTCAACCTCGCCCATTTGATCTAAGTGAATAAATGGATCGAGTTCTGACATATCAACGCCGGCAAATGCACGACGAACAGGAAAGCCTTCGCCTTCAAAACCTTGTGGAGCTGTTGTAATGCTCTTAACTGTTCGCGCGCGCGATCCTGGTGCCTCAATAACTCGAGGCAGAATTGTTATATCGCTAACGGTAACTGCTGGCATTTCAACTCCTTATTTC
>B570J14230_10000394_pt1 | contig 17161 bp, 14 predicted proteins | sample LakMenepilimnion_3_FD_14230 | JGI IMG/M metagenome (IMG submission 14230) | reverse complement strand
CTACCTTACATCCGCTCGGTGATATCATCTCTTGTCTTTTGTGGATATCTCCTAATAGGGCTAAATCATATCCATCAAATATATCAGTTGTAAAGTGTCTACTACTAACCACATACCCTACATCAGTTGTAGAGTTGTCAACAGGTCCATGAAATAGTGCAATCTTCTTATTACCAAATAAAGTGTTTGCTTTAGGCCAATTATCTTTGTTATCAAATATACTGAATACTGCAAAATCAACATCTCCGATTCCGTAAACTTGCGTATCCTTTAAATACGTTAGGTTTGGTAACTTTAATGCATCAACAATTGGAGTAAGTACATCCATTCTGTCCGAATTGTTCATATTACAATCGTGATTACCAGCAATTACAATAGTAGGACATAGTTTGTTACATTCGGTAAACAACCAGCTAATCTCACTCACCAATTCAGGACTCATTTCCAATTTAGCATGAGCGATATCACCAGCTAAGTAGATAATAGAATCTTCCGTTCCTCTTTTTTGTATTTCCTCAAACATTGAGTAAAATACTTGTCTAAACTCTTTGTGTCTTTTGATATTACGAATGTGTATATCCGCAATGTGATAAATTCTCTTTAACCTCATATATTATTTAGTTTGGATAGAACTAGGTCATCCCATCCAGTTTGTTTTGCTCCTTTTAGGAGTTCGTTTACTTTTTTAAATCCCATCTCACCAGCATCCTTATCGGTTGGTATAATGTTACGAACTTTGATTCCGTTCTTTAAAAAGTAATCAGTATGTTTAGTTGAATCTGCAATAGCATCTGAATCTAACATAATTGTTACTTCCTTAACACCCTTCTCTATAATCTTATTCTTTAATTTACTCAATAAGAACTTACCAAGCAAAGGAATACAATTTCTCTTAATTGAGAATGAATCAAACACACCCTCACATAAAGTAATAGGTTCGTTCCAATTAATTTGATTATCAAACACAATTACATCTCTATTAACCGGTGGGTTCTTATACTTCATTCGTTCTTCTTTATAATATGAACGAGCTACAAAGTAATTCAAGTCACCATTCTCATCATAGGATGGAACGATAACTCTACCAAAGTATAATCCTTCCGAACAATACCCAATATTGTATTTAACGATATCGGCTTGTGTAATACCTCTTTCTTTTAAATAATTAATTGCTTGATTGTATTCGGGGTTGAATCCTTTTGGTTTGAAATGAAGTTGTTTGAATTCCGATGGTAATTGTAACTTGGCTACATATTCATCTTTCTCAACCAATGTATAATCATCCTCACCATAGATATCTTTCAATCTATTTAGGTCTCTTATATCTACATTGAGTTTGCGAAGGAGTGATTGGATACTTCTACCCTTAGAATCACATACCCAGCAATGCCATCTTTGAGTATCTAAGTTTACTTGAAGTTTCTTTTTGTGGTGATTACAAAATGGACAATGATGTGCCTGCTCATTACCCTTTAGGGATGAACCTACACCCAATGCGGTGTCTAAAATGTTAATGACTGTTAGTTTATTCTTCCCAGATAGCATAATTGGTATATTCTATACAAATATACAACTTTTTTGGGAATTATCCAAATTAATGATTGGAATTCTTTACATCATAAAGGAAATCAGCTAAAAACTGCATTTTTGCTGCAATTGGTGCTTTTGGTTGGTTTGCTTCCAACATTCCTTTAAGGTCTAATAATGATGCTGCTGCTATTTGTAGTGCATCATCTTTTGCGTTTAAATAAGATTCGGAGATTCCGTACTTCTTTGCGATTTCAGGTATTGTCATAACTTTAATTTATAATATCCCTACGGAAGAATTTTCCCATAAGGTTTTCGTTTATTGCTTGTTCATTGGCAAGGACATCGTAATGAAACTGCCATTTAATTTCGTAATATGATAAGGATTTCTTTGAGAAACAAAACTGAATGATTTCTCTTTCAAAATATTCAGCGTTTCCAGCTTTTACTTCGGATTTAATCCATTCGTTTGATGAGTAGTACTTCTCCCAATCAGATGTTTTCTTTACAACCCTTTTACGAGTCTTTCCTTTTAGGGGTTTTAATCTACGAGTTTGAGATAGGGATTTCTTTCCTATATAAAATCTATTAGTTCTAGTATCAACTATCTTATAGACAAACCCCACCGCACCTTCTGGTGTGGTTTCTTCTGTAACAATATTTCCATTAAATTTCCAACTCATTGATTATCTTTTAACCGAATCAGAATACTTTTTTTGATTCAATTTACCACCTCTAGCTTTTGCTAAAGCTTTTTCATCTGTAGATAAGTTTAAACCACCATCTGGTTCAATTGGTGTTTTATCTTTACCTTTACTATCGATTGTACCTGTTTTAGGTCCAGTAGTTCCGTATAATTCTAATATCTTTGACATTTTATTTTATTTTGTTTACTAATATAAATATAACATTATGTGTCAAAACGAATAATAAAGTTTACAGGGTAATCAGGTAAAGACTTAATTGGTTGTGGAAGTTTAGCTACTGCAACCATATTTAATTCATTATCATACAATGCGATTGTAGTAATATATGGTGCTAAAAATGAACCAGTTTGGTCTAAAGAACTACTTGCTTCATATTGAAGAAATGCGGATTTTACCCATTTAATTCCAGCATCATAAAATGATGATGTAACCAAATCTCCAATTTTTGTAGAACCTGGCCTTTGCATTATATGAGTGTAAAGTCTGCTACCATCTTCATATACAGCTGATGGATTTTGTGAATAATTAAACTCACTTTCTAATACCGGTATGAATACTTCGTTTTCAAATATTGTTTTTGTTGAACGAAAATTTAAAGTAAATTGAGATAATACAGAACCACTAACTATATCTTTAGATATCACAACCAATCCTCTATCATAAAATACGTTTCCCTTTATATTACTACCAGAATCAATAAGGTTTGAATATCCATCGTCTGTGTATGTTCTACCTAATTGTTCATCTTCTAATACAACCGTTCCAACTTTTATTCCCTCACCATAATATATTTGTGGGATGGAAAATACAGCTATATCATCTTCTAAAATTCTTTCATCCGTTGATGCATATGATTTTCGTAATCCAACTTCTGTTAAAATAGATGCCGTTGATGGGTTTGTGTAAAATTGAGATTTTATTGATGCATGAATTACTTTTTGATTATAACCATGACTTGTATCATCGTTATCAATATCAATTAATGTATTGGCACCATTTGTACCAAAAATTGGATATATATCATTCTCATCTAATGTCCATTCTTTGTAGACCTTCATAGGTCTAGTTATAATATCAGATTTTGGAATTTCTTTAATCATTTAATCTTCCGATTTGTATATAAATATTGGTTAAATGAAAAACCCCCAATTAAGGGGGTTCTCTTTGTTATGTTTCTAATTAAATTAGAATGATAATTTAACTTTAATCAAAACCTCTTTATCAAAAGATTTAACAATTGGTTGAGAAGTTTTAGCAACTGCAACTAATTCATTTGAATCGTTTAATAAACCTACAGTTGTAATGTAAGTTTGAGGGTCAGTATTAAATGATGTTTCAGTAAATGTACCATCTGCTGCTAAGTAAGTAGGGTTATTAGAGTAATTAAATTCTCTATTTGTTGCTCTTACAAAGAAGTGTTGCGTAGATACATTTTCAGTTCTTCTAGCCTGAAAATCACCTTGCCCAGCTGCTGGATTGTATGATGCACTTATTGCATGATATAATAATTTGTGATTATCTTGGTCCGCTAATATTGATAAGTTACCAGTTGCACTTCCCAAACTAGCACCACCACCATCTCTAACAGTTCCAACCAATCCACCTATCGCTGCTGCATTAAGTACTATAATACCTCTATCAGGATAAAATGCTCCATATCCTTGTCCAGTCGAAGTTTCAGTTGTATTTTTAATTGTAGCTTCACTTTGAGTACCTAATTCTAATGAACCAGAAACTACTTTAAACACATTACCACTCAATCCCAAAGTATCACCAAATTTCTTACCACTATTATCAATTAATGTAAAATATCCGTTAGAACCAGATACCGTTAATGACCAGTTACCAGCATCCATTTTCTCTCTATATCTATTTCTAGAGAAGTTAATAATGTAAATACCATTTGCATCAGTTGCAATTCCTGAACTATTATCAAATTGGAATTTAGAAAGAGTTGGGTCTAACAACATTGATTTATATTGAGCGTATGTTGCTTTAGATGGTAACAATGCTTCATCACTATTTTGTAAAGAAACAGAACCACTTCCATCAACATGCCCATATGCAATTGCAAATTGAATATCTTCTACTTCACTCAATCTAGGGTCTAAATTATAAACATTCCAATAGTATCTACCACTTGTAGATGCTACTTGATTTGATGATGTAAAGAATTGTGTTAATGAACCAGAATCATTACTCCATAATCCAGTTGTTACTACTTCTATTTTAGCGTTTACTTTATCAAATTCACCAAATCTTTTGTAAAGACCTGTACCAGTTGTTCCAGTAGTTGCAATTTGCTGAGTAGCTGGTAGAGCTGAATTTAATAATTGTACTATCGCATTTGAATCAATTGTACCAGTGTTAGCAAGTGCTGCAATCTGCGAAGTTATATTTGGGTTTGTTATTTGTGCCATTTTCTTATTTCTATTTTATTTTATACAGATTGTTTGTATGTTATAATTACAGGTATAGTTTGAGAACCTCCAGTTTCATTACCAAATACAGTTATAGTTGTAGAAACATCTATTGTTAAATTTGGATTTGGTGTAAATCTGAATTCTAAACCACTCACTACTTGTGCAGTTGTTGTAATTTCATCACCCAAAAATATATTTGTATTGCCAGCGCCAGCAGCTCTAGTTACAGTTAATGTACCAGCTCTTTGGTCTGCCAATACCATTGTATATCCAGCGTTTCCGTTTCCGGTAGGAGATGTTGTTGGAGTTAATCCTACACCACCTTCTAATTGAGTTGCACTAACTTGATTTATACCTAATTTAACAGTTGGGATTTGAGTAGTTCCTTTTGGAAGGGTAACTAATTTATATCTTAATACCTGTGTTTCATCAGGAGAAGCTTCCGTAATAGGAATAGCTCTAATTGCTGAATCATAATATGCAGAACCTTTTGGATGCGCTGGTTCATAAAGCGTATAATCAATCTCATCATCACCCAAAGCAAACTTTGTAATGTTTAATGATTGACCCGATGCTAACTTTTGTCTTCCTTTTTTGGTAAGAATTGCATCTACTGTAATTTCTGTGTTATCTAAATATGCCATTTGATATTGTTTTTTATCTATATTCTATAAATATAACTAATTTTTATTTTCCAATTAATCTACTTCAAGTATTGGTTCACCACTACCTCTACCAGTCTTAGCCACTTTAAGGATATTAGGGTTGGTAGTAAATGTCTCAACTGCCGATAACCCATCAGGTGTAGTTGCTGCAGTTTGTTGAGAACCTTTCCAGAATGAACGAATCATACCCTCACCCAAATTGTTTTTGTATTTATAGTGAGTTGGGAAATATCCGTTTAATGCTTCTACTGAAACTACTTCATTACCAATAGATATACTTCCACTCCAATTGAGTGTAGAAACTTTATATTTGTATTTAGTAACTGCTACTTTTTCATATTTTTGAGCTTCACCTAAAAGAGCTCCATTAGTTGGCCATCCCTTTACTAATGTATTTACATTTTGACTATATTGCTCCTTTACTAAGAAAATACTTTTTCTACTTCCAGAAGTTGGATGGTAATTTCCAAATAATGGTTCATAATTACTAACTATACCAGTACCACTTTTTGCATATAACCCAAATCCCCTATTGGCCAAAGAATCCTTATCCATACCAATTTCAGTAAATGTAAATGAATCAGCTTCACCAACCAAACTAGCCCCATTAGGACATTGGATAAATGTATCATAGAATGGAGCGCTTGATTCAAATGTAATTATTTCAGTTGAATCAATTGTAGTATCATAATTAGGATTACTTCCTTCAAATGTTATTCCATCGTTTGCATCAATTGTAGTTTCTTCACTACTAACATCACTTATGAGTGTTGCTACATCAGTTGCGTCTAATAATGCATCTTTTGGAATTGATTCACTTTCTAATATATAATTCTCATTAGTATCTATTGTAGTTTCAAAATCATTTCTTAATGATTTTGGCTTATCCCAACGAGTTTTGCTTCTTTCTAAATAATGTGGTTCTATTAACAAACCTTTCACTATATTTGTTCTAGCTGGTGCTAAATCTGATAATACTTCAAATAAAGATTTATCAATATATTTAATTAATCTTATATATTCATAGATATCTCTGTTATCAAGTCTTTCAAAATAATAATGTCTTAAAGTATCTAATTGAGAATATGTATCTTTATACTCATCACCAGGATCTCCAATATAATTATCAATATTAAAATCCCCAAATGCTTTTAAGATATCCATATTCAACTCCTTAATTGGAGAGAAAAATAATCCTAAACGATTTGTATCAATTGGAGCTCTATCAAATGATTTTTTAGTTGCTCTTGTTTTATAGGATAAATCACCAACCAATGATGAAGATTCAAATCTAATCTTATTGGAATAGTTAAATCCTAAAGATGGTACAGTAGCCGTTACAGTTCTATCATATGGTGCGTATTGATACGGATAGGTTGAAGCCGAATACATATTACTTGCCGATGCAAATGGTTCACCATATGTATCGCTTATAGCAACATTCTTAATTCCTATATTTTCAGTTACAGTTCTATCTTTTGGATATTCAAAATCCAAACGGAACATTAAATCTTTTGTTGATGAATCAAAATCATTTCCATTGATTGCATCAGGGAATAGAGTATGATTTTCAAATTTACTTCTTTGTAAAGGAACTTTCCAAAAACGGAATTCATCAAATTCACCAGCATATCCTTTGCCACCAATAAGTAAATTAGGTGTAGAACCTGTCCATTGGGAATCATTATACATCATAGACATACTAACCGAAGTTATAATTCTATTACCATCTGATGTACCTAACCAAACTTCATACCAAGAAGATGAATCTGGATTATTATGTCTATTGATTACTACATTTGAATAGTGTTCATTTGAAAGTGGAAATTCTAAACTACCTGTTTTTAAATCAGGGCCGAATGCATATTCTCCAGTCAATTCAGGTGCAACATAAACTGTGCCTGTTTCAAAGTATGTGCTGTTTGAATCATTTCCTCCAAAATTCAATTCTAATTTATAAAAAGAACCAGTTGTTTGCACCAAATCTAAAGTAAATTCACTTCCAGATATTAATGTTGCTACATTATCTATACTACCAGAAGGTCTGATTCTAAACTCAATACAATTTGGATATTCTAATGTGGATGGTATTGCGTGCCAAGGTACTATTACACTAGATTCCTCTCTTAATAATATAGCTGCTGTTCTATCATCAAATGTAAATTTTGAACTACCACCCTTTGTAGGATCTTGAGGTCCACCAAATTCCATTATAGTCAACATAGATTGAGGAACACCATAACAAGCCATAATAGCTTTCATAGCTCTAGCAGTACCCTTATGTTTTAATAGATATGGTAAGTTATTTAATATTCTTCTCCAAACTTCATTATTAGCATCTGCTAATGGCATACCATATTTTTGAAAACCATCTTTATTAGTACCAAATGCATACTCCCATATTAATTCAGAATTAAATGCTCTTTTTGTATTCCAACCAAATGATTCTAATAAAGAATGAACCAAATCGTTTGAAACTCCATTTACTTGCTTATGCTCTAATACTTTAATCTTTGATAAATTGTTTATATAAACCCAAAGAATATCAAAGTGCTGTCCAATCATATCCAAAAATACTAAAAAATCATTATTGTTATAATCTTCTGTTATAAATTCAGGTATATTATTAACTAAATAATTTGGATTATATTTGTCATATTCCGATGATGCATCTACTAAAGAATTATACCATGCAGTTACTTCAAAATGAGTTGTTGCTCTTAATTTATAATATGGTAATCCAGTTATAGGATGTGCTTCTGCTGTTTTTGGATACGCTAAATCGTTTATAGATGAATATAAAAATCTTTCAAATCCATCAAATCCTCTTATTAAAGAATTTATAGTATCTAATACTTTTTTAGCTTCTCCAGCTTGTGATACCCCAGAAAATTGTGCAATTTCCCATTGAATATCATATAACCCATCTTCGGTAATTGTTTGGAATCCATTTTCTGTTAATAATCCTCCATCAAATGCACCATATGGTGGTATGAATGTTGGAGATATTAAACCTTCATATCTTTCTTTATAAGTTTCTATTAATTTTACTTTATAAAAGAAATTGTTTACTCTTTCTTCTGCTGAACTAAAATTAGTAAAGTTTGAAAACGTATAATTAGACCCACTTACATATTGTATATTTAATTTAGTAGTATCTATTCCAGAGCTTTCTAAAAATCTAGTTACTAAATCATTTGATGTTGTAGAACCACTTGCTATTAAATCATCATAAACTTGATAAGCAATTCCAGTACTTTGTTCTAATGTAAAATTAGGTCCTTTTAATGGATTACAATATATTTCATCAACACCATTTATAGTTATTGTTTCAACTATTGGTTGTGATTGTAATTTAGAAATCCAAACTTGTTGATTTGTTTGTATTGATGTAGGTAATGGTTCGTATAATTTTAATATTAAAGAATTTTCACTACCAACCCAAGTTGTAATTACTTTAGTATCACCATTTCCAATATGTAATAAATGAGTTAAATATTTTGATGTTTCGTTTTCAAAAATTCTAGAATCAAATTGAGAAATAAATCCATCAGCAATTCTACTAATAGCAACATCTCTAGGAATAGTTAAATCACCCTTATCAAAACTGATATTAATAAATTCTTCTTTACCAACTACAACTTGATATCCACTCTCATTATAGGGTACTAATTTTAAAGTAATATTTATTAAATCGCCAGTTTCAGAAACTTCAGTACCATCTAATTTTAATAATTCTTGGAAATTTAAGTTTACTATACCAGCTGCCGTTGCTCTTATAAATCTATTACTACCTACTTTATATATTTTTACATAATCAGTATTTACAGATTCATAACTTATAGCAAAATTTACATCAGTTCCAACAAAATCTGGTCCTTTTAATAATGATGGATATTTTATATTTCTAATATCAGGCACACCAACATACTGCTCACTATTAACATTTATTGTTAATTCAAGCTTATCACCATCACCATCCACATCTGAGGGTACTAATATTAATTTATAGTTTCCAACTGTAGAAAATGCTTTAGCTGGTATAATAATTACTGCACTTTTTGATTCCGCGGATGGACGATTGAAAAGAGATACTCCCGATGTATCTAAGTTTGAAAATGTAAATGTTTGATTATTTATATAAGCTGTAATCTTTGATGTATTAGTACTTTTACTTAATCCTATCGGATAATCTGCTTTTGAGTTTAAATTATATTTTCTATTTGGTTCTGCCTTATTTAGTTCTAATGTTGGTTTTCTTACTATTTTTGTTACAAATATTTCAGAAATAATACTAATATTATAATTTGCATTATTTAAATCAATTGTAGTAGATATACTATCTTCATTTGAGTTAGCTTCTAAAGTTTTTGGTTTATATAAATCAGATTCTATATTTATAGTTTTAATTCTATAATTTTTTAAATCAGCTGATTGTATAATTGCCTTACCCCCCTCTGGTATTGCTATTTTATTATTTCCATTTTTTAATACTATTGTTTCTCCAACAGTTAATACACCTTCTGAATTTACTATATTGGTTATTATATTAACAGAACTATCAGGACCATTTAAATTAATTTCAGTAAATTTCAATACTGGTTCTTCTGGTACTATTTGCCTTTCTAAGTTAAATAAAATAGTATTTGAATATTGTCCATCATTGAAAGTTGTATATGATTGTTCAACATCATCTATAAATTTCTTTATATTTATAGTATATAATGATTCTTCTGAATATTCTAAATTATCTTTTGGTACGTTCGGTAAACTAGTAAAAATATTTTGAGTATTCATTCCACTATCATTTCCCAATAATTGGGCGGCCGTATTATAATTTGGATTTCTATTATAATTTGAATTCGTTACTAAAGATACTATATATTTGTCACTTGAAACATATCCATCTTTTTTTAATTTAATTTCAGTATCTCCTCTTAATAATAAATTACCAGTTGATATTGTAATTGTATTATTTGTTTTTTTAGATATAGATTCACCATTTACAATAATATCCGCATCTTTTACATTTGAATCTACGTTTATAATATATGATTTATTAGATAGTACAGTATTTGGTATGTTTGTTAATATTACATTTCCAGTATCAGCAGACGTGATACTCCCACCACCGCCTCCGGTTACAACATCTCCATCAATTATTATATCTTCTACTGCTCTCATTTATTCATTTTTATATTATTTAAATTCCATTCGCTCTCTACCCAAGCCAGACTCTGTCAAATTAGGTCTACCCAACCCACCATCTTCAGGATTACCAATTGATGAACCACCACCAGCAAATCCACCACCACCTCCGCCGCTTGGTGGAGGTATATAATCTGGCTCATCATCAGGTGTTATTATTTTAATATCTATTGGTTCTTCCTCTGGTAATTCAATTTTAATTTGCTTTTCCAATTCCAATTGAATGTCTGTCTGTGTTAGTGTTTTTGATTCTCCAACATTCACAACAGGAGATGAAGTATCTATTGTTGTATTTGATTCTAATGATTGTATTACGTTTCCAACTTCATCCATAGATTCATTTATACCAGAATCAAATGTTGTTGTTGTTTTAATATCTTGCTTTGTTAAGTAATATTCTATTGTACTAACTAAAATCTTTTTAGAAATTTCTATAATTTCATTTTTTGATAATTCAATTTTTGTTTTTTTATTAGTTGGTTTACCATAATTTATATTTTTTAAATCTGATATTCTGTTTGTAAATTCATATATTGAGGCTTCTAAAAATTTATTATGTATTGTTGTTATAAATGTATCAAAATCTTTTATTTTAAATTCGCCAATCATTTTATTCAACCATTTTTCAGAATACTTTCTTTTCATAAATGAACTTATTGTAGTTGGTGTAATTGCTTCTACAAAATTAAAAGAAGAATTTATAGTATCATCTCTAAACTCACCACCTTTCGTAAATAAAGAAAATCTATCTTCCAAATCTTTATTTATATTATTTGCATCTCTTATAGGAAATAGTCTAACTTCAGTTCTAGATGGTGATATTTCAGATATCCAAAGTTTATCATTATTTAATTCACTACCAACTCTTTTATTAATAAGAGTTATTTGTGTTTTAAAATTACCATTATTATATCCACCTTCTCTTAAAAGTCTTTCAACATCTATAAAATATTCATTTGGCAATTGATACTTTTGAAATATAGTACCTTCTGCTATTAAAAAATAATCTTTAATATTATCAGTTGTTAATGGTATATATCTAACCAAATTACCATCTTTTTGTGGAAGTTGATTATCATTTATATCATATATAATAAATTCAATACAATCATTTTGACCCAATCCAAAAAATGACTGAATATCTCCATTTTCAAATACTTTTCTATCATTTGAATTAATACGATATCCTTTATTATCTAATATTTCTTTGAATGTTTTTATTGCCATAATTGTAATCTATTAATATTTGTATATATGTACAGTAAAATCTTTATTTTCAGTTTTAGTTCCATCTGATACTATTATACTAAATGTAAAATCATATTGTGCTGGTTTTCTTTTATTTTTTCCACCTTTAAATCCTTTAAAGTATGCGGATGGTACTTTTAAATCAAATCGTTTAGTATCACCTGCTTTTATTTTAACAGGCAATGCAAATCCAAAATCCCAAATAGATTGATTAAAAGCTCCTGAGAATTTAATATCAACAGTTACTTCTTTTTTTCCAGTTAAACCAGAAGATGCAATTACTTCAAAATAAGTTCTGAATGTATTTGAATAATCATTACCAGGTGGTCCAAATGCATTAGGTGGAGCTCCCGCACCATTATAATCCATACCAATCATCTTTTGAGTGGTTGCTTTTGTTGGGTCTCCCTTATCAAATAATATACTTGCCAATTGACCTGTTGAAACTGCTCCTGCTGCTAATGCCTGCTCTTTTGCCGATGCGGCTATTCTTAAAGCACTTAACTCTTGTTGTAGTGATTGATTCCTAGCAAATAAAGATACTCTTTGAATTGCTTCAGAAGTACCTTTTTGTATTGCATTTTGTAAATCGGTTATTGTACTTGATATTTTTGTTGTTAGTTGTCCAGTTTGGTTTTGTGAAGCTGCTAAATTTAAATCTTTTAAATCCAGTTGTACTTTTAAACTCTCCGAAACTATTTCTACATCTTGCACTTTTGCTCTTAAATCCAAAACTGTCCTATTTAAAACAACGACTTGTGCAGTTAAATCAATTACCGATTGAGTTGCTTCATTATATATTGGTCTAGGTACTCTATCATCAAATGGTGGCGGTTCTGGTGGTAATAACTCAAAAATTCTAGTATCAATAGATTTAATTAATTCTACTTCATTATATTTTGGTTTTAATAATTTTCCAGAAATAACACCATCTTCATTATTAGTTTGCTCAAAAGTATGGACACCAAACGGATTTTTAGTTGTTATTGCCATCGAACCACTAACTAAAAGTTCACTTATTAATTGCTCATTTTGTAATCCAGTTTTTGCCATATTAATTTTTTACTAAACTAAAAGTTGTATCATTATCAAAGTATTCAACACTTCCGTTATTATCTACTTTAAATTCTATTTTATAAACTCTGTTAGCTTCCCAATTTGAAAAATTAACTTTTATATAATTTCCATTAGAGTCACAACTAACTTTAGAATAATCACTGAATGGGATTATAATATCATTTGATGAAAAATCTCTTATTTGATAATATGTAGTTTGTGGTAAATATTTTGAAGTTGAGTATTGAAATGTATCTGAAAATGTTTTTAATGGATATAACTCTCTACCAAATACTTGTATCTTTGCAATAGTACCTATATTATATTCCTTTTTTAAATTAGTTACACCAACTTTAATATCATTTGCAGTTAATGGGGTTAATGTACCCGTAGAAAATACAGAATCATCCCAACCTATTCTAATTTTTGGTTGATATATAGTATGTGTTTCTTTACTAAAGAATTTTAAAATACCATAATCAGCAGTATCAGTCTCATTTGCTGTTGAATATTTTAGAATAATACCATCGTTTGGAATTGAGCCACTTACAAAAGTTCTTAATAGTGATATTACATTCATATTAATATCAGCTGTTTGATAACTAAATGTTTGTGATGCATTATAGTTTGTGTACCAAGTTCCACCAACTCCATTATTTATACTTGCTGCTGTATTTGGTGCGAAATTATTTTGCAACCACTCCAACGAAGAATCTCCTTCTCTATAATTCCAAGTCACACCCTGTGTTGATATATTATCAAATCTAGTACCAGTACCCATTTCCCAACTTCCAGAAATTGGATTTGCAAATATAGTGTATTCTAATGGAATTTCTTCACTTTTAGTTTCTTTTAGTATTAATTCAGCAGAACTCATTGAAATACTATTATTAGAAATTGATGCGGATACATATCCTAAATCAAATTTAAGTAGAACATGCGATACATCTTTGATGTTTCCATAATATACTTTACTTATTTCCAATATTTCATCCAAACCAGTATTCTGATTTGGTTGTTGTAAATACACCGATGCATCTTTTGATGCTGTTAAAAAATAGTATGCCATTATTTTACTCTGCCTTTTATGTCTGCATCAGGAAACTTAATTTCAAAAACCGAAGGGTCTAAAGATGGATATACAATTTTATCTTTAGTTGCCGCTTCTATATTATATGAATTTGAAGAATATTTACCAGAACATTTATTTGTTATTTTAACCATAGGAACTGATGAAACTCCTTCAACATTTGCTATTAGTAATTCAATTTCACTTAAATTAATTGTTTGATTAAATGACCAATTATCAATAGTAAAATAATCTTTTAACTGAACTATACAGTTTGTTAATACTTCACTCTTATTGTAGTTTCCAAAAACAGCTATTTCAAAATCAACACCAATATTAATAACAAATCCATCATTAATATTAATACCATCGGTTAATAATCTATATTCATTTAAATATGTTTTAAGATTTTCTTTAACTGCTCTATTAAGATTAGTAAGATTACCATTAACATCATATCCTAACAAATATAAATTAATTGCAAATGGATTATTTTTTTCGTTTTCATTTGCAGTTTTACCAATTAAAAATCTAGTAATATCTTGTTTTATACTTCCTTCTGTTGGTTCTTGCGAATCTGGTTTATTAACAAAACTCATAACCAAATCAGTAAACTCTTGCAAATGATTTGGAGATGCTAATATGGATGCTGGTGAGTTATTATCTAATGTACCGTCAGCCACAGCATATGCTTTTGCTATTCCACCATATTTTGAAGGTAATGATAATACTCTAATTTGGTAATCTTTTGCAGTTACTGCTCTATTTTGTGAACCAAAGTTTGCTAATGCATTTTGTCTAATTTCTTCTAATGTTTCACCATCTCTACCACCAGTAGCTGGGATTTCATTATCAACAGCTACAGAGTTTTTTATAGTATTATATGTTATTCTATCTGCGTTATTAAATGCGGATGTATCATCATCAAATTCAATTCCAGATATTTTTGTTAATTGTCCTTGTGATACATTCGATACAACACCTCCACCAACGTAATACTTTACAGTTATTGTTGTATTTGATGGCGATGTGCCATATGTTTTTGTTTTTAAGAAGTTTGTTGGGTCGAATGATTCTCCTAATCTGCTAATTGAGTTAGGTAACCCTAAACCAACATTTTTAAGATTGGGAATCAATTGCTCATCACTAGCAGTTGGGTCACCTGCACCAAACTGAATAGTTGTTGTACTATCTTGATTTATTTTTGTAGTAAACCTTTTTGCAGTTTTAATTGTTTTTAAAATATATGGTACAGTTGATTTGAATTGATATAATTCTTGGTCATTTGCTTCTGTATTTGGGTAATCGACAAATACCATTTCTTGTGCTAAATAAGGTACTTCATAATATTTGTTTCCATTTGAATCCCTAACATCATATATAGAAATTATATTAGTATCTTCCAAATCAATTTTTTGAAAAGATTCATAATCACCAAATAATTCTTGTTTTTCTTTTACAACTGCCGAAATTACTTGTACATATTTTTTAACTAAATAAAATACAGGCTCTCCGGTATTTGCATCTCTTTCATATACAGTTATTTCTCTATCAACCGAATCTTCAAAATCAACAATATTTGTTGTTCTGAATTCTATGTTATTAGGCGATTGTACCGCCATTCCCTCTTTTATTCTTAAATAAAATTTTGAATCGGGTCTATTATTAGCTCCACTTCCTATTGATGGTACTAATTGATATACAGATAATGTAGATATTGCTGGCGATGTTACTTTTGGTTTGTATCCTAAAAATTGTGCCAATGCCAACATACTTTGTTCATCCTCTGCAAATGGCATTAATGATTCTTTTAAAGTATCATCAATATAATATCCCAACACATCACCAACATAGGATGCCATTTCAATAAACATCATACCAGGTGAAGTTTCATTAAAATCAGAATATGTTTTTGGAAAATATGTTTTAGCAAACTCAATTAAGTTAGCTCTAAAGCTTGAAAAATCTTTATTAAGATATTTTATATCTTTACCTTTATTTTTAAAATTTTTATTTATTGTGTTTATTGCCATTTTAATTATGCTTGAACGTTAAATGATAGAGTTTCTAAATTAACATTATTTTCTATTCTAAATCTCAAAGAAACATTTACTTGATTAGTATCTCTTAATTCATTGGATTGCTCTATTGATATATCTTCAATTGTTACAAATGGTAACCAAGTTTCCATAGAACTATTTATTGTATTTTCTATTTTTTCTGCTAAGTCATCATCATTAGGTTCAAATAATAATTCTTGCAATCCACTACCTAAATTTGGTTGCATTATCCTTTCATACTTTTTTGTAAGTAGTAAATTTTTTATATTTGATTTTGTTTGCTCAATTGTTGTAAATGATTGATTAAAAGCAGTATTACCAATTTGTATAGGCAGTGTTATACCGATAGCATAATCATTATACTGTTTGGTATCTTTTACTAATTTCTGCCCTAATACAATTGCCATTATTTCTTTTTAAATCTTTTTACCAATTCCGAATAATCTCTATTCAGAGCTTTATCTATTTCAGCTACTCCAGTGTTTACACCCAATCCAGTTGGTTGAGGTCCTTTGGCTAAATCACCATAACCCATTTTATCTGCAATTGCAGTTCTACCTACAATTGAACCCATATCACCTTGTCCAAAATTCATTGTTCTAAATCCACCATCACCTTGTGGTATTCCACCTCTAGTTTCGTTTAGTATTTGGTTAATCATTGGGTTTTTGCTAAATTGCTTTTGAGGCACTACTTTTGGTGCTACTGATTCGGTAATAGTCTCATCACCCAATATAGCCTTAGCCATTGAAATTCCATTTGATTGTGGTTTTGGTGCTATTCTACCTTCGGATAGCATCTTTTTCATTTCAGCCTTCACACCTTCCTTAATTAAAGCAGGTAATTGCTCTTTAAGCTCCTCTTTAATAAGAATTTGAATGGCTTCTAATAGTTTATCCATGTCCATAATATTCTATTCTTTGTTTTGTTATGTTTATAAATATTTGAATTAAGTATTTTTGAGAATTATATTACCTACACCCAGGAGGATTGACAAACCCGGCTATTAAACTTGAAGGACTTTTTTCATTACAGCAAATTCCACGTCCAGCTAATCCTTGAGGTCCTCCAGTATTTCCTTCTATTGTTGTTATAGACCACTTATCATTTTTAAGTGTAATTATACCAGAAACAATACCTATATGATACAATCTTCCTTTAGCATTAGGTCCATATACTACAGCTGCTCCTAATTTTG
>B570J14230_10000392_pt1 | contig 17199 bp, 1 predicted proteins | sample LakMenepilimnion_3_FD_14230 | JGI IMG/M metagenome (IMG submission 14230) | reverse complement strand
CAAGCTAATCCAAATGTAGATCCTGAGCTTATACGTTCAACATTCATCAATGCAGCTATTACTAACATTAATAATGTAATGAATGAGCAGATTGCTGCTCAAGCACCTACAGAAACAAAAAGTGATTTAACTGCTGAAGATATTGATGCAACCTTTGCTGGTTTAACTAGAGAAAGTGCAGATTTAAACATAAGAAGAAAAGCTTTACCTGAAACTCAATCTAATACAAGAAGTGCTGCTACGCAAAATATATTAGATTACTTTGCTGAGGTAGAAGGTATTGATAAATTTGATGAGCCTTTAGATAAAGGTACATATGTTAAGTGGCTTCAAGAAGCAAGTCCACTTGGATATGCTGTTGCTGAAAAACTTAATGCTCCAAGAGCTGCATTTGATTTAATTACAGAAGATGCTAATAGAAAAAAACCTACTGCTCAACCAGTTGTAGCTCCAGTTAAAACTTCTCCAAAAGGTAAAGTAACTAAGTTTAGTATTCTTGGTGAGGATAAAAGATTTGATCCTAGGAATGCAAATCCAACAGGTAGCGATGTTTATTATGGTGTAGATGAAGAAGGAGATGTATTTATGCTTGCTCCTGAATCAAAGTTAGGTATAATGCTTTATGATTGGCAAGTTTACATTGGTCGATTATATGATGTAACTGTTCCTAAGCCTATGAGATTGGCTGATGGAAGGGGTGTTCTTATTACTCAATTACCTAAAGTAGATTCTCAAGGTAATCTTATTAAGAAGGGTAAGTTAACATACACTTATGAACAAACTATTAAATATGGTATTGAACCAGAAGTATCTGTAACTCCAGAAGTTAAACCTGGTAAGTTATATGATCTTGATGAAGAGTTAAATAACTATGGACTAGCTGGTCAGTTTAAATTTATCACTCCACTATTAAAAGCTAATAACATTCAAGTGTCATACGATGCTGCACACTTAGGAGGTAAACTTCCTAAAGTAGCTTCTATAGATACTGAAGTAGTTGATGGTAAGTATAGAATCATCTTAACTATTAACAAGTCTACATTTGATACAAAATCAGCAACTGAGCAAAAGTATATCATTGCTCATGAGTTTGTACATGGTTTAATTAAAGTTAAACTTAATGAGAAGGGTGATATCAAAGGAACAGAACTATACAAAGGTCTGACAGATATTTACCAAAGTGTACAAGATTACTTCCACAAGGCTGCATCAGGTATTGATAAGCAGGCTGCTGAAGTTCTTACTAACAATTTCTCTAAGCCACAGATCACACATCTTCGTAACATGTTAGACTACATTGCTGCATCTCCAGAAGAGATGGCTGCAGTTGGTCTTACTGATCCTGATATGATTAGGCTCTTACAGATAATGCCAGGGGTTGCACCTGAGTATACTAAGAAAAGTTTATTTGCTCAATTAGCAGATATAGTTTCTAAGTTTCTTGGAATTCCTAATTCTAAGTTCAATGACTTATTAACATTCATGTCTGAGCAATTAGAACAAGCTAGTGCTGCTCCAAATGCAGGATTAGGATTAGGTAACACAGCAGCTAACTATACAGGTCAACCTATTGAGAAGAAATCTCGTAGAAGAAATCAATACCCTGTATACCAAGACTTATCTGCAGAACAGAAATATTATTTCACTGAAGACTTCAAGGCTAAGTTCTATATAACATTGTTTAGAGATAATAGATCTTTATATAATATTGATACAAACTCTGCTAATGCTATCTTCAAAAGTATTGTAGATAACTATAAAGAGAACGGACATCAGTTTACAGATGAGCAATACACAGAGATCATTGATGCTACAAAGCGTCAACTTGCTAGTTTGTACATCTCATTCAACTCTGATGAACTTGCAACTATCAATGATGAGTCTGCTTCTGATAGACTGTATGCTCCAGAAGCATTCAGTGTTAACTTAAAGAAATCAACTCCATTTGCTGTTAAGATTTTAACTAGTTCATTAGTAAGAACAGATGGTCAACAATCTGAAGATCCAAGATACTTACCTAATGCTAAGTTAAATGAGAAACACGAAACAATAGAATTGATTCCAGAGAGTGAAGTGTATAGTGCATTAGTTAACAAGTTAGTTAACATCAAAGATGTACAAGACTTTGTAGATAAGATGTACAATATTGCACAGTCAAATGCTGACTATGTACAATTGTTTGTACGCTTAGGTGGTAACATGGTTACTGGTCAAGTTGACTTTGATGCAATGGATGATGCTGACTTTAGATTGTTTGTTTCTGCTATGCAGACATTCACTAAATCTAAACCAGACATGTTCATTCAATACTTGAAAGAAGATTCTACATTCCGTGGTGCAGCTGATTTAACAAATGGTGCTAAGCAAATTGAGAAGCGTTGGATTAATAACATGATTACATCTTCTAAGATTGAATCTTCTGTTATTAAATATAACTCTGGTGCAAAGCAATTCGAAGCTAACATTGGAGATCCAGATATCTCTACACCTGAGAAGATGATTGACTTCCTTAACAAGTTAGGTATTACATTTACAATGCCTATCTACAATAAGTTAAACGAAGCTCAAGTTAAGAAGTTCACTACAGCTGTAATTAAAATCAAAGCTGATCTTACCTCTGCTAAAACCAAAGGTGTTGTTACGTTAAAGAAAGGTAAATTCAAAACATTAGGAAACGGCATCACTAGACTAGCTGACCTGTTCACTGCTGTAGAAATGCCTAACCAAAACAATAGCATCTATAATGCAGAAGGTAAACGCATCAATACTTTAACTGAGAGCAACGCTCCTTCTCTATTTGAGTATCAGTTCAATTCAATTATGAATGTGTCTGAGATCGCAGAGAAGATGCCTCAATTAAGAGATGTATTCTCTGAAAGCTCACAGATTTTACAATCAGGTGGTCCGTTGTTTAATGAAGATGGTGACAGACGTTTAGATGAGTTTGGTAACATCATTAAATTAAAAGTTCAGGTTATCTCTGGTGAGATTGACCAAGATGAAAACAAAGGTGGTGGAGTTTCTGGAATGAGTCAAGCAGACAGATACATTACACAGATTAACCAAAACATCAATGGTAGTTACTACATTTTAGTGCCTGCAGATTCATCTACAGAATGGATGATGAACTTAGGTAATCGTATTTCTTACAAGCAGTTTGCTGAAGGTAGAGGATATGATGAAGCTGTTGATATCATGCGTCAACATTTAGATGCTGATATTGAATTAGCTTTAGATGCTAAGAATAGAGAGTTATTAAAGAACGTTGGTAATAAAGGTAGAGACTTACGTTTCTTCAAAGATATTCTTTCTGATGATGCATTAACTAAACTTAACTCATTAATTGAACAACGAGTTACAGGAAAGATTAAAGAAAAGAAATTCAGAACTGAGTTAGAGGAATTCAAAACAGAAAACTCTGAAGTTATTAAGAAAGATATCATTGACTACTTAACACAGTCAAGAGATGATTTAGTTAAGACTCTTGAAGATCTTAAGTTAGTCACTGTATCTTCAGATAAGAATGGCGAAGCTTTATATAGATTTGGTAAATTAGATTCTAATTTCCAAGATGAGCTTATGACAAAATATAGTGTTAACACTAATAGTATGTCAAAAGAAGATCTTAACACTGTTGCTGAGTTCTTATCAACAAACTATATTTTAAATAACATTGAGTTCCACAAGATCTTATTTGGTGATCCTTATCAGTTTGCAATCAAGAACAAGAATGGTAAAACAATCTTAGAAGAAACTAAGCGTGTTAAAACCTTCTTGTCTCCAAGAAAGTTCTCTGTTGACTTTGCTGAACTGAACGCTTGGTTAAACGAATCTAACAACACCATCTACACTGAAACAGAAGATATTGCATTAGATGAGAATGATTTTGGATATCATGAGAATAAGTCATACATCAATACAGCTGTAATTAAGGATGTTATTATTGAGGCTGATTTATATCCTGGTATAAAAACTAATGAGGCTGATGCATTCTCATTAATGTCTCCAGGATTCTATAGAGAAGTTAAGACTAAGAATGCTCAATGGTCAGATGAGGCAAACGATTTCCACAACTGGCAAATGGCTTATGCTAGAAAACAACTAGCTGCTAAAGGTATATACAAAGGATATGAGACAAAGCCTGCATTAAAGAAATACGATGAGGAATTAACATCTAAACCTTCTCCTGTATTTGTAACAGATGTAATTAAGCCTGTTGTATCTGGTGATAAGTTTGGGAAGACTTCTATTGATCTTGTTGGACACAAGATGTCACAGATGCCTATCTACTATCAAGCTGTAGAAGGTAAAGCTCTTGAGGACGTATTCATTAATATGTTCAATGAGAAACGTGATTACGTTGTAATGGAATCAGGTGGTAAGATTGGAACATTAGAAGAAAGACATGAGTTATACAAAGATGGTAAAATCAATGATGCACCGTTTAATAACTTAATTCAGATTCCATTCAAAGCTTATGGTATTCAAGTTGAAACAGGATACAAAGATAAGAAAGGTACAACACTAGGATCTCAACCTACAAAGATTGCTACAATCGATTTGTTCGCTGGTGGACAAGCAATTGGTGCTACTCCTGAAAGACAACAGTTTATTAAAGAAGCTGTTGAAAGACATGACAATGCATTGAAAGCATTGTATACAGAAGCTGCTGATTCATTGTTAACTGATCTTGGTATTACATTAGAGGATGGTCAATTTGTATTGAATGACAAAAGAAAGTTATCTAATGTATTAAAGCAAGAAGTACTTACAGATGATGCTTCTGATAACTTAATTGCTAGTCTTGAGATTAATGAAGAGACTGGTGATTTTGTATTGCCATTAGAATCATCTGCTAGTTACATGCAGATTGTACGTTTGTTATACTCAATCATCCACAAGAGAATTGTTTCTCCAAAGGTGAATGGTATGTCAGCTGTACAGGTTCCTGTAACAGGTTGGGAAGATCTATCTAAAGGTAGAAGAGTTGTAGAGATTGATGGTAAGAAAGTTCTTACAGATGATACACTTAAGTTCTATGAAGATAAAGAAGGTGAGCGTTATTGTGAAATCTACGTTACTCTTCCTTCACAAGCTAGAGCGTTATTCAGTGATAAGAAAAGATTCCCTAATGATGAGGCAATTGTTACTTACTTAAATACACAGTCTCCAGAAGCATTAAAGGGTGTTGGTTTCCGTATCCCTACACAAGGTTTGAACTCAATGGAACGTTTTGTAATCAAAGGATTACTTCCTGATTTCATGGGTGCTACTGTAGTTGTTCCTTCTGCCATCACTACCAAAGTAGGATCTGACTTTGATATTGACAAGTTGAATATGTACTTCAAAGCATTGTACAAAGATGCTAATGGTAATATTCGACCTGTTGAATTAAAAGGTTCTGAAGAAGAAACAAAAGCATTCTATAGTGAAATCTTTGATCAAATGTCAGAGAAAGAGCAGCGTTACATTTCTAAGTTAATGGATGAGGCTGACTATGAGGATGTTGACTTACAAGAGAAACTAGTTGGTAAGCAAGAGAAGCTTAATGATAGAATTGCTAATAAAGAAATGTACATCAACAAGACTTATAGACAAGCTCTTGAGAATGAATACTATTCAGCAATTGATACATTGTTATCTCTTCCAGAAAACTTCAAGCGTTTAACTACTCCTAACACTACGGATACATTGATATCAATTGCTGATGAGATGGATGCGTTAACAGGTTATGATGAGAGCACTATCAAGAATAGAATCTTAGATAGAACATACATGTCATTCTTACGTCATGCATTCATCACTGGTAAAAACTGGATTGGTATTAGTGCTACAGCTACCACTGGACATTCTAATGCACAGAAAGCTGGAACGTTTGTAGATCACATCTTTAAGTTGTCTTTACCACACAACAAAACTGCTGATGGTAAAGTAGATCTTTCACAACGTTTCTTTGCAGGACAAGAGAATATAGAAGAAGCAGATAAGAAATACATCTCTGATATCTTATCAGAATACACAAGTTCATTTGCTGATGCTGGTAATGATCCATTCATTTTCAAGTTAATCTATAGTGATCAAGTTGTAAGTGCATTTATGTTTTTAGCTAGAGCTGGAGTTAATACACGTCAAGCAGCAATGTTCTTAAACCAACCAATTGTTAAAGACTTTGTAACCACAGCTGATGCAGATAATAAGTACATCTTAACTGAGATGACTTATCAAGATCCTAAGACTGGAGAACCGTCTGTTCTTGTACAACAGATAATGAATAAGTATGCAGCATCTGAAGCAGCATATGAAAGAACTTCAGAGATTAATGTTAAGGCTCTTGACAAGAACATTGGTGTTAAGTTAACAGATGATCAGAAAGCTGAACAGCTATTAATTTTACAAGAGTTCTTCAATATTGCAAAAGCAGCTAATGGTTTATTTATTATAACAGAAGCTACTAACTACGATACAGCTAAGTTCTCTAATGCTGATGACTTCAGAAGAAAACAAATGAAGACTCTTACTCAATACAAGTTTGAGGAAGATAGCTTCAGAATTTCTTCTGCTAAAGATCTATTAGACAAGACGCACTTACGTACATTAGTTAATGCTCTTATAAAAGCTAATAGAGGACTTGGTGCAATCTTACGCTTCAACATGCCTAGCTATAGAGCTGTGATTAATAAAGTGATTGATACATATGCAATCAATGATTACATTTCTAAAGACAAGTTCTCTAGAATTGCTAACAAGTTGTCTGCATCATTACTAGATTACATTATACAAACAAACGTAGAGTTTGATGTTGCTAAGCTTGTTTATGGAGAAGATTCTGTAATCAATAAGTTCCAACAAGCTGTAGTGTCTCATCCTGATATGAAGATCTTACAAGATCTAGAAGTTATTCCTGGAAAGACTATTGTAGCTCCTGCTACTATTGCATTGAAAGTTTCTCCTGACACTGCTGCTGATAAGAATAGATACACAGAAGGATTCAGAGAGTTACGTGATAACCCTGAGACTAATGATTTATACAAAGATCTTGTTAAGCTTGCTATCTTACAGGGAACTTATAAGACAGTTACATCATTCAGAGAAGTAGTTCCTATAGAAGATATTTCTACAGAAATTACAAAAGCTGTAAATGCTCCAGGCGTAGAAGAAAGATTGCGTGATTACTATAAGAATGCTAGATTCCAAAGAACTAACTTCAGTGATCCAACAGTTGCTCCTAGAGTTAATCCTCCTATGGCAAGTCTTCCAGAAGCTAACGTTCCTACACAGTGGGGAGATATGATTGAAGCATATACATTTACATCTGCTATTTCATTTGCTAGACAAGGTGCAGAATCTGCTAGAGATTTAATTGGATTAAACACTAAATCTAAAGCATCTTCGTATGACTTTGTTACAATGTCTAGAGCTATTCCTACTGAGTCAGGAGATATGGTTGACTTTGAAACAGGTTACACTATTCAAGGTCCTGACTATGCTGCTGAAATGCAGAAGGATGAGAGTGTTTATAATAAGATTTATGGATACCAAAAAGTTAAGTATGAGGATGGTACTCCTGTAAAGATGAAGATGGATGCTAATTCACCTGTACAGCTTGTTTTCAAACTTGTAAACTTGTACGGTGATGGAAGATCCTTAACTCAATATCAAAATACATTACAGAAGTCTCAGTTAAATAATGGCACTGTAAAGGTAGATAAAGAATACAATGATGTTTCTATTATTGAATCATTAAGACAACAAGGTAAGCTTGTTAATTATACTACTGAAGTTGCTGAAGTTATTGAACAACAGCCTAGAGTCGTAAACTCATTAGAAGAGTTGGCTCAATTAAATAAAGGTAGACAAGTTCGGATTAACTATGCAAAATACAATAGACCTTTTACAGCAACAGTTACTGGAGAGGTTGAAGAGGTTGCAGGTGCAACTATTTCTACAAACTTAGCAGGTGAGCAAACAATTACTGCACCAGCAATATTTAACATGCAGTTTAAAACTAACACAGGTAAGTTGATAACTGCTAATCTATATGAAGTGGAAGGATTGATTGGTAGCATTGCTGAACCAGTTACTCCTGTAGCTAAAACAGCTGTTCAAATGCAGCAACAGAATGTAGAGAAGTTACTTAATGGAACTAAGACTACAACCATTAGAGCAAGTATTGAAAAAGGTGGTAACATTGCTGTAGGAGAAACTAAAGTTGTAAACTTTGGTGGCAAAGATTTCAATGTTACAAACAGAGGATATCTTACTATTGAACAGGCTGGTGGTAAAGAAGCTATGCTTAAGTCAGAAGGAGTTAAAAACGAATCTGAGTTAATGTATAATCAATCAAGAGATTGGATGAATGGAAAAGGTAGTATGTATGTATATGACATTACTCCTGCCACTCAACCAACTGTAACTCAATCAAGTACATCATTTGTTGAGTCATTATTGACTAAACTAGGTGGTAAGAAAGTTACTAAAGGAATGTTGAACATTGATGGACAATACTGGTTCTTAGATAAAAAGTATTGGTCAATGATACCAAAACCTGGAGGAAATGAATTGTTCATATATCCTGATGGTGGTGATATGGAAATATCAGTTGGCTTCATGAAAGATGGTGAGAGATCATTTAAGTCAGAGTTATCATCTTATGACTTAAATGATGTAATAACATTCTTAAATCCTACTAATCAATCAGTTACTGAGACATCTCCTGTAGAAGAAAAACCTGCAAACATTGAGATTCTTGAGAAGCTAGAGATGGCTAAGAATAAACTTGAAGCATTTGAGTTTAGTACAGATGGTATCTTCTATAACTATTTTAAATCAGGAGCTAGAATTAAACCTGGTTCATTTGATAGATTAGTAGACAGAAACAAAAGATCTGCTAGTACAAACGGAGCATACACTAGTACAAAAGGTGCATACTCATATGATTTATTAGCTAGTCAAGCTTTCCAAGCTTCTAACATGGAAGTTGAAGATGACTATGCTGTAGAAGCATTAGAAGAATTCTTATCTAACTATCCTGATACATGGAAGACTCCTTATGAGAACATCATCAATGAGATTAAAGATTTAGAAAATCAACTGAATCCTGTAAAGAAATCTACAAAAAAAGTTGTATCTTCACAACTATCTTTATTTGATAACAATGAACCTGAAGGATTGCCTGCGATTGATAGAACTAACGAAAACTGTGATTAACTATGCCTTGTAAAATACAAATAAGAAAAAATATCAATGGTACAATTGAAGCTAGGACTGATCCTGGCTTCAATAAGTCTTTGACTGTTGCTAATTATATAGCAGATAAAGTTAATAGTGATTTCAAGTATGACGTTGTAAAGTTTTATAAAAATTCTGCTGGAGAAATTAGTAGGGATATTACTATACCTGAAGAGCTCGTAGATAAATACTATGCTCATGAGTTGAGCATTGAAGAAAGAGAAGCTGCTAAAGTTCAACAAGAAGATGCAAAGAGAGCTGGTGTAGAATATACAAATGATTACATGTTCCAGAAAGAAGGGACAGAAGGATCTGTTGCTTCTCCTGCAACTATCAAACTATTAAAAGATTTCTTAAATCGTATTGGTGTTAGTATTGCTGATGTAAATGAGATTGTAAAAGATGGCGTTAAACAAAATGCCAATGGTGCTGCTGTGTTTACACAACAGTTAGTGCAGATTGTTAATGGTAAAGAAGATGTTGCATTAGGTGAAGAAACTATGCACTGGGCTGTAGAGATCATCAAACAAAAATATCCTAAGCTATTTGCTAAGATGTTGAAAGAGATCAATGACTATGCTATCTATAAACAAGTATTAGCAGACTATGGTACTGATCCTAATTATCAAACTAAAGAAGGTAAACCTGACATCTTAAAGCTTAAAACAGAAGCTATAGGTAAAGTGTTATCTGAAACTGTGATCAAACAGAATGAAGGTATTACACAGAAGCCTGAGTTACTTAAGAAAGCTTTAACTTGGTGGGAAGAAATCATTGAATCATTGCGTTCATTATTTACTACATCAGGAATGGATGAAGCTGCTATGAAGATCATCTCTGGAGAAGAGATTGGTACAGCAGAAGATGTACGTAGTGAAGATGTATTATATCAGAAGACAGAACTAACAGGACAAGAAAAGCTAAATGCATTCTTTGATACATTCCGTGATATTTCTAAACGCATGCGTTTAAATGACGCTGATCCAAAAGATCGTCATTATACAATTGATGGTAGACGTATTAGAAACAGTGTAACTAAATGGATCAAACGTTTAGAGTCACAGAAGTTTGTTCGTACAGATGCTCAGAAGATTATAGATGATCAGAAACAATATTGGGGATCTGATGTACACAGTTATCTTGAGCAGATGGCTAAGAATTCTTTCTTAGATAATAATGGATACAAAAAAGCTGTACCAACTCCTTATAACGCAACAACTAATCTAAGTCCAGAAGTTACAGAAATATTAGATGGGTTCTTAGAAAAAGTAATTAACTCTTATCCAGAAGGAACTAGATTTATTAGTGAGGAATACGTATTCAATAAGAAAGATGATTTAGCTTCCACACTTGACTTCATGGCAATTGTTCCTACTGAAGATGGTAAATCTTTCTATGTTGAAGTGTTAGACTGGAAAACTACAACTATTGACTTAGAGAAAACAGAAGACGTACCTTGGTTTAAACAAGCTGAGTATAAAAAACAAATGGGTGAGTATGTAAAAATACTCCAACGCTATGGATTGAAACCTTCTCAGATTCGTAAAGCTCGTATGATTCCTATTAAGGCTAACTACGAGAACATGATTCCAGAAGATTACAATAGCCCATTGTTTTTAGAATCTATTGAGATTGGTGATTTAGATAATCCTAAAGAGACACAGTTGTATTTACTTCCTGTGCCTGTTGATTTTGAATCTACTGGAAACAAACGTTTAGATAAATTGATTCAAGCATTGAGAGATCAATATGATAAGTTTGTTAGACGTATTGTAGATCCTAGACAACAATACTTAAAAGATACACAACGTCAAGAGTTAGCCAAAGCTATTCGTAAGCTTCACTTACAAATGGACTTTGCTCCTATTGCTTCTATTGGTAATACATTTTTAAATAACGGTAGAGCAGTACTTGATAGTATTAAGCAGAAAGATTTCTCAACAATGCCTCTTGCAGAGATGCAAGAAGTTCTGAAAGAACTAAACTACGTTACAGATGGTGCTAGTAAGTACCAAGAAATTGCTGATGTATTTATTTATGCAAATAAAGACAAGCAACTTTCTGAAGAAGAGAAGCAACTATTATCTGACTTAGAACGTTTAGCAACTAGAACAGAATCACTGTTAGCTGATGCATTGACTATCAGACAGTTATACGTTGCTCAACTATCTGTTAACTATGGTATTACAAGAGAAGATCCTGTAGAAAGTGTGAAGCGTGCAATGGCAGGAGAGATGATTCAGGAAGGTAGTATTCTTAATCCTGAAAGAGAGCTTAGTGGATTTGATAAGTTGATGACTGAAGGAGCAAATATTGCTTCTCGTGCTGCTAACTTAATGCAACGTATTTGGGATATTGGTAAGAACAATACAGATAGACAAGTTGGTTTACAGATTAGAGCATTTGAGAAAGTGCTATTAGCTGCTCAGAAAGAAGCTGATATTAGAGGAGTTGATGTATTTGATCTTGTTGGTACAAGAGATAAGAAAGGTATACCTAGATACATTGAGAAATTAGGTGAGAAGTTTGATGAAGAACTTAAGGAAGCTAAAGAAAAAAGAAACAAGGAATTTTTCTTAAACGCTATAGATAAAGCTAAGTATGATGCAACTGCTAAAGAAGAAGTTTTAGACAGTGGTATTCTTGCTATTGATTCTAATCCTAATCTAAGTGATGAGGATAAGGCAAGAAAGATTACTAATTTAAAAGATAGAATCTTACTAGACCGTGAAACGTTTAATGGATTTTATGATGGTTTATTCTATAAGATCTTCTATGATTCTATTGATACAGAAAAGAATGCATCTTCAGAATACAAAAACATGTCTCCTGCTGCATTAGATCTTTGGAAGTTTATTGTAGAAGGATTGAATGCTAAAGCTCAAGACTTAGGATATATCGGTAAAGCAGATAGTTCATTCTTTGCTTTAATGGATGCATTACTTGTAGATAAGTTCTCAGACTTAAAGAATATAGGTGGTAATCTTGGAGACTTCTTCAAAGATACATACACAGTTAGAGTGTCTGAAGAAAGAGCTCTTGGTAAAGTGAATCGTGAAACTGGTAAAGAAGTAAGAGATATTCCTAGATACTTTACATTCACAGATAGAAAAGCACATCAGCTATCTACAGACTTAACTAAGGTAGTTCCATTGTGGATTAAGGCAATCAATGAATACGAGCTTAGAAATCAAATGGATGATGTGTTTCTAAGTATTATTGCAGTAGATAAAAACAAGGGTAACTTAATGACTAATAAAGACAATGAGTTACTTAATGACATGGGTGAACCTATGGTTACTGCTGAGAATAAAAACATTGAGTACCTTGAGGATATTTATAACAGTTATATACTTGGCATTAATCAAAGTGAAAACTCTATTTCAAACAAATATATTAAAGTAGCGTTTGATAAGACAGGTGGACTTGAAGAAGATAAAGAACGTAGAAAGCTTGGTGCTAAGAAAATATTAGGATCATTAAGTACTTGGACACAGATGTTAGGAACAGCACTTAAACTTTCTGTAGGTATCCCTAACTGGTTTGGTGTACAGTTCCAAGCATTTATTAATGCTGGTAACTTCTATAGATTTAGAGAGTTTGAAAAGAACAATGCTCGTGCAGTGATTCCAGGATTAATGTCTGACATGGAAAAAGCATTGTTAGATTTAATCATGCCTCTTAATGAAGATATTGCTACAGAAGAAAGAAGAAAGATTGCTTTTAAACAATCTCCTATAAAATGGTTAAAGACTTGGACATTCCAAGATGCAATGATGATTACAAGTTCATTGCCTGAGAGACGTTTACAAATAGCAAATGCTATGACGTTCAATGAGAACACAATGGTTTTAGATGGTAAGCTTGTAAATATTCGTCAACATTTAATTGTACAAGATAGAGCAGCTAAATATCAAATGAGTGAATCAGAGCGTGCTGCTTTAGAGAAAACATTTGAAGCTCGTGTACAAGAATTAAAAGATACAAAGTCTTTATTAAAGGTTGCTGAAATCAAGGATGACTACGTAACTATTCCTGGAGTTAGCGATGAGGAGATTGCTAAATATCGTATTGCAGTTAGAGATAACTATAGAGATATGAGTGGTCAGATGAGTCAAGAAGACAAAGCTGGTTACACTCGTGACACTATGGCTAGTGCGTTTATGATGTTCAAAGGATGGATCCCTAAACAAATCTCACTTCGTGCTAAGAATATTAAATACAATGTTAAACAACAACGTTGGGAATATGGTAGAACACGTTTGTTTGGTAAGCTATTATTTAAGTATGGTAAATCTGCAATTGATAAAGCCATCAATATAATGAATGGTACAGACGAAGGTCTGAAAGCAATGCAAGAAATCTTAGATGCAAAGCGTGATGAGTACTTTGAAAGAACAGGTGAAGAGTTACAAATCACTAATGAGGAATTCTATGACATGATGCGTAAAGCTGTTCGTGATCAATTTAGAGAAGTGGAGGTAGTACTTCTTACATTAGCACTATACTTTGCAACTAAACACTTTGGCGATGATGATGATGAGCAGGATGACTTAACTAAAAATAGATGGAAGTGGTTAGCTAAGATTATGTACAAGACTGCAGAAGAGGTTAACTTCTATTATAATCCTCTATCGGTTGAGGGCTTTACAAACGGTAACTTGATTCCAGGTATGACTATTGCTAGTAAAGCAATGAAGATTGTCACTACAGGAACAAAAGAGATGTATGGCATTGTAACAGCTGATGAAGAATTAAAAGAAAATACATTCTTTGGTAAAGCTGTCTTTGATATTGCTCCTGGTCCATCTCAATTCCAAAAGGAACTTCTTCCTTACGTTTGGCCAGAAGGTGCTAAAGAATGGGGCATCAAAGTTAGTGCTGAAGTACAAAGACGCTAATAGCTATATTATGTAGGATAGTTTTCTATAGCTATCCTACAATTCAATACAATTCTGTATTTTTATATTTAAAATTTAATTTGCCTACACATGGATGTATTATGCACGGCTGACTTGTGCCCAGTAATATTGAATGCTACCTGCGTATTTTACGAAGGTGGTACACTAATATACACTGGTATTACCACTAATGATTCTGTACAAACTGCTCTACAAAAAATAGATGCTAAGTTTGGAGATGCAATGGTTGGTTACACCTTTACTAATGGTGTATTCCAATCTGTTGCTGGTGCTCCTGTAGGACTAGGTGGATCTCTTACAGCTAATACATCTATTGGTGGTAACTTTACATTAACCTTTGCTGGTAATGTAAAAGCAACTAAACTTGTTACAACTGGAGGCACAGTTTCACAGTTTGTAAAGGGTGATGGTACATTAGATTCTACAGCTTATCAAGCTGCAGGTAATTATATTACAGCATTGACAGGTGATGTTATTGCTGCTGGTCCTGGATCAGTGAATGCTTCTCTAGCTGTAGTTAACTCAAACCCAGGCACTTACGGATCTAGTACACGTATTCCTATAGTAACTGTAGATACAAAAGGTAGAGTTACAGCATTAACAACAACAGCTGTTAGTGTACCGTCTGGTATTCTTAGCTTTGTAGGTGATGTCTATGGAAGTGGAACAACGGGTTCTCCTACAACATTAACTCTAACAAATGTTAACACAAACGTTTACACAAACAATACTTTTTTAAAGTTTAAAGTTAATGCCAAAGGATTAGTTACAGGTGCTACACCTGTTACAAACCTAGATATAGAAGCTGTATTAGGATATGTTCCTACACCTGAAACAAGAAAGCTTAGCATCAATGGTGTTCAGCATGATCTACAGTCTGATATCTATTGGACTATTGCTACTGGTGTAGGATCTGTTACAGCTTCTGCTCCGTTAGTCTCTACTGGAGGAGCTAATCCCAACATCTCTATTCCTAAAGCAGATGCAACCAATGATGGTTATTTAGATAACGTAGATTGGGCTACATTCAACAGTAAGCAAGCAGCCTTAAATGGTACAGGACTAGTTAGAATGTCTGGTACTACAGTAACTTACGATAATACAGCATACACTCCTCAGTCTAGAACACTTACAATCAATGGAACTACTTATGATTTAAGTGCTAATAGAACATGGTCAATTGACTCTATGATTTATCCTGGAGCAGGTATTGCTGTATCAACAGGAACTGCTTGGGGTACATCTATTACAGATAACTCTACAAACTGGAACACGGCTTATACAGAAAGAATATCTTCTGCCTCTGCTCCTCTATCTATTGCAAGTAATGTAATCTCTATATCTCAAGCTAGTGGATCTACTAATGGATATCTTTCTTCCACAGATTGGACTACGTTTAACGGTAAACAAGCCTCTGGTAATTACATCACAGCATTAACTGGAGAAGCCACTGCTACAGGTCCTGGTTCTGCTACAGTTACATTATCTACTCCTGCTGTTACTGGTAAGTTGTTAACAGGTGTTAATATTACAGGAGGCACTGTAGTTGCTACAGATACTATTCTACAAGGATTTGGTAAGTTACAAAATCAAATTAACGCTTTGATTGGTGGTTCTATTTACCAAGGTGTTTGGAATGCTGCTACTAACACACCAACATTAACAAGTGGAGTTGGTACTGATGGTTATTATTACATAACTAATGTTGCTGGTAATACAAACTTAGATGGTATTACAGACTGGCATGTTGGTGACTGGGCTATATTCCATGGTGGTGTTTGGCAACAAGTAGATAACACAGATGCTGTTGTATCTGTTAATGGTTATACAGGAGCTGTATCATTAGTATCTTCTGATATTGCTGAAGGAGCTACTAACTTATACTTCACTAATACAAGAGCTAGACAAGCGATATCTCTCACCACCACTGGATCTTCTGGTGCTGCTACATATAATGATGGTACAGGTGTATTAAATATTCCTAATTATAGTAATGCATTAACGGCATATGTACCTTATACAGGAGCAACCGCAAACGTAAATTTAGGCACTAGAGATTTAACTGCTGATGCTATTTACGTTACTAATATGACGGCAGGAGATGGTGCAATTTATGCAGGAGGTGCTAATTTGATTATTGCCAATTGGAATGCTGGAGGTGTAATTTCATTTAGAGTAGATGGTGGACAATCTGCAGTAACAATAAACGCAGATAAAAGTGCTAGTTTCATTAGTGCAATAGCTGCAACCTTTGCTACATTTACTGAAGTTTTAACTGGTACAAGTGCAGTATTTAATGCTATTACGGCAGATTATGGAATCTCTTTAACAAACATACACGATTCATCTCAAGGATTATTAGTAAGAGCTACTGATAATGATGCAGATTTGTATTTGTTAAGATTACAAAGTTCAAATGGTGCAACCTCTGAAACTTGGGTTGATAGATTTACGGTATCTAAATCGGGTGTTGCAACGTTTTCTAATAGTGTAACTGCAAACTCATTTATTAAATCAGGCGGTACATCTACCCAATTTTTAAAGGCAGACGGTAGTGTAGATTCAAACACTTATTTAACTTCCGCTTCTTTAAGTGGTTACGTAGCTACAACGGGAGACCAAACTATTTCAGGAACTAAGACTTTCACTGGTTTTGGCTTATTTGATAATACAATATTTATCAAACAAGATTCAAGTGTTTCATTTCTTGCAGGATACAATAGCATTGATTCAGATACCACTGGTATCATTTTCAGTTTGCCTGCTGGCAATATGGCTAAATTTGTTCTAACAAGTTTATCCGCTTCAAGGGATTACACTTTACCAAATGCTACAGGAACTATTGCTTTAACAAGTGATATTGTTCCATACACATTACCAATTGCTACAGCTTCTGTACTAGGTGGTATTAAAGTAGGATCTAACTTATCAATCAATGCTACTACTGGAGTGTTGGATGCTACATATTCATATACATTACCTATAGCTTCAACAACTGTATTAGGTGGTGTTAAGGTGGATGGTTCAACTATTACAATCAATGCTACTA
>B570J14230_10000391_pt1 | contig 17218 bp, 11 predicted proteins | sample LakMenepilimnion_3_FD_14230 | JGI IMG/M metagenome (IMG submission 14230) | reverse complement strand
AGTGGTACTTCAGGAACCTCAGGAACAAGTGGAACATCTGGAACTTCAGGAACTAGCGGTACATCAGGAACATCAGGAACTAGCGGTACATCTGGTACCTCAGGAACATCAGGAACCAATGGTACTTCAGGAACAAGTGGAACTTCAGGTACATCTGGTACTTCAGGTACTAGTGGTACATCAGGTACATCAGGTACATCAGGTACTAGTGGAACTTCAGGTACAAGCGGAACTTCAGGAACTAGCGGAACATCAGGTACATCAGGAACTAGTGGAACATCAGGTACAAGTGGAACATCAGGTACAAGTGGTACTTCAGGAACAAGTGGTACTTCAGGAACAAGTGGTACTTCAGGAACTAGTGGTACTTCGGGAACAAGTGGTACTTCAGGAACTAGTGGTACTTCGGGAACAAGTGGTACATCAGGAACCAATGGTACTTCAGGAACAAGTGGTACATCTGGAACTAGCGGAACCTCAGGAACTAGCGGTACATCAGGTACATCAGGAACTAGTGGTACATCAGGCACAAGCGGAACTTCAGGTACAAGCGGAACTTCAGGTACAAGCGGAACTTCAGGTACAAGTGGTACATCAGGTACATCAGGAACTAGTGGAACATCTGGTACATCTGGTACATCTGGTACTTCAGGTACAAGTGGTACTTCAGGTACAAGTGGTACTTCAGGAACTAGTGGTATATCAGGTACTAACGGTACATCAGGTCTTTCGGGTGTAAATGGTACCTCAGGAACTAGTGGAGCCTCTGGTTCAAGTGGAACTTCAGGAACGTCAGGAACTAGCGGTACATCAGGAACAAGTGGTACATCTGGTTCAAGTGGTACATCTGGTTCAAGTGGTACATCAGGAACTAGTGGAACTTCGGGAACTAGTGGAACTTCGGGAACTAGCGGAACATCAGGAACAAGTGGTACTTCAGGAACAAGTGGTACTTCAGGAACAAGTGGTACTTCAGGAACAAGTGGTACATCAGGAACAAGTGGTACTTCAGGAACTAGCGGAACATCAGGAACTAGCGGAACATCAGGTACTAGTGGTACCTCAGGAACTAGTGGTACTTCAGGAACAAGTGGTACATCAGGAACAAGTGGTACTTCAGGAACTAGCGGAACATCAGGAACTAACGGAACATCAGGTACTAGTGGTACCTCAGGAACTAGTGGTACAAGTGGTACTTCAGGTACCTCAGGTATAAATGGTACGTCAGGGACTAGTGGTACCTCAGGTACATCAGGTACTAGTGGTACCTCAGGAACTAGTGGTACATCAGGAACTAGTGGAACTTCGGGAATTAGTGGAACTTCGGGAACTAGTGGAACTTCGGGAACTAGTGGAACTTCGGGAACTAGTGGAACTTCGGGAACTAGTGGTACAAGTGGTACTTCAGGTACTAGTGGTACTTCAGGTACTAGTGGTACTTCGGGAACAAGTGGTACTTCAGGTACTAGTGGTATAAATGGGACAAGTGGTACATCAGGAACAAGTGGTACATCAGGAACTAGTGGTACATCAGGAACAAGTGGTACATCAGGAACTAGTGGTACATCAGGAACTAGCGGTACATCAGGAACTTCGGGAATAAGTGGTACTTCAGGAACTAGTGGTACTTCGGGAACAAGTGGTACTTCAGGTACTAGTGGTACTTCAGGTACTAGTGGTACAAATGGGACAAGTGGTACATCAGGAACTAGTGGTACTTCAGGTACAAGTGGTACATCAGGAACTAGTGGTACTTCAGGTACAAGTGGTACATCAGGAACTAGTGGTACATCAGGAACTAGTGGAACTAGCGGTACATCAGGAACATCAGGAACTAGCGGTACATCAGGTACATCAGGTACATCAGGAACTAGCGGAACATCGGGAACTAGCGGAACATCAGGAACTAATGGTACATCAGGAACTAGTGGTACATCAGGAACTAGTGGTACATCAGGAACTAGTGGTACATCAGGAACTAGTGGTACATCAGGAACAAGTGGTACATCAGGAACTAGTGGTACTTCAGGTACATCAGGAACTAGTGGTACATCAGGAACTAGTGGTACATCAGGCACAAGCGGAACTTCAGGTACAAGCGGAACTTCAGGTACAAGTGGAACATCTGGTACATCAGGAACTAGTGGAACATCTGGTACATCAGGAAGTAGTGGTGTTAACGGTGGAGCGACTTCTATTTTTGAATATCAAGCAGATACCGATACTCAAGACGGACAACCCGCGATAGGATTTATTCAATGGAATAATGCAACACAATCAGGATCGACAATTATATATGTGAATCATATTGATACTGATGGAGATGATATTGGTATAATTCTAAATTTACTTCAAATAGGTAATAAAATTACTCTTCAAAATCAAACTCTTACATCTCAAAATCAAATATGGACAGTATCGGGTACACCAACTGAGGCAACTTCACAATATTGGTCAATTCCAGTAACTTTGGACTCATATGACCATACTTTTGTGGACAATGAGCCGATGATTTTAGCGATTCTAAGAACTTCTTTGGATGGTACTTCAGGAACAAGTGGTACATCTGGAACTAGCGGAACTTCAGGAACATCAGGAACTAGCGGAACATCAGGTACTTCAGGTACAAGTGGAACTTCAGGAACATCTGGCACTTCAGGTACTAGTGGTACATCAGGTTCTAGTGGTACATCAGGAACATCAGGTACCAGCGGTACTTCGGGAACTAGTGGAACCTCAGGAACTAGTGGTACTTCAGGTACATCTGGTACTTCAGGAACTAGTGGTACTTCAGGAACAAGTGGTACTTCAGGTACAAATGGTACATCAGGTACTAGTGGTACTTCAGGTACTAGTGGTACTTCAGGTACTAGTGGTACTTCAGGTACTAGTGGTAGTTCAGGAACAAGTGGTAGTTCAGGTACTAGTGGAAGTAGTGGACTTGAAGGAAACCTTGCAATATGGAGGTTCACAGGAAACACCGACACTAATGTCGATCCAGGATTAACTTATTTTTCATTAGATAGTGGGGAAGACTTTGGAGCAACAACTACTTCTATTGCAATAGACGATACTGCTTTTGACCCACAGGTGTCTTTTGTTACTTTATTAAACCTATTAACTGTTGGAACAATATTAAAAATTGTTAGTGTTAATAATTCTTCAATTTTCAAAGTATTACGAATAACTCAAGTACTACCTTCAGTAGGGGGATTCGAAAACTATGACGTATTACAGATTGCTTCTTCAGGCTCAGGGTCTATTTCTGATAATACTGAGTTTGCTATAATTTTAGGTGGACAAGCAGGAACATCTGGTTCTTCAGGAACTAGTGGTACATCTGGTTCTTCAGGAACAAGTGGAACCTCAGGAACTAACGGTACTTCAGGAACTAATGGTACGTCTGGTAGTAGTGGTACTTCAGGAACATCTGGTTCTTCAGGAACAAGTGGAACCTCAGGAACTAGTGGTTCTTCAGGTACAAGTGGTACATCAGGAACTAATGGTACGTCTGGCACTAGTGGTACCTCAGGAACATCTGGTTCTTCAGGTACAAGTGGAACATCAGGAACAAGTGGTACATCAGGTTCTTCAGGAACAAGTGGAACATCGGGAACTAGTGGGTCTTCAGGGACTAGCGGTACATCAGGAACTAGTGGTTCTTCAGGTACAAGTGGAACATCAGGAACTAGTGGAACATCTGGTTCTTCAGGAACAAGTGGAACATCGGGGACTAATGGTACTTCGGGTACAAGTGGAACATCAGGAACTAGTGGGTCTTCAGGAACTAGCGGTACATCAGGAACTAGTGGTTCTTCAGGTACAAGTGGAACATCTGGTTCTTCAGGAACAAGTGGAACATCAGGAACTAATGGTACTTCGGGTACAAGTGGAACATCAGGAACATCTGGTTCTTCAGGAACAAGTGGTACTTCAGGAACTAGTGGAACATCTGGTTCTTCAGGAACAAGTGGTACATCAGGAACTAGTGGGTCTTCAGGAACTAGCGGTACATCAGGAACTAGTGGTTCTTCAGGTACAAGTGGTACTTCAGGAACTAGTGGAACATCTGGTTCTTCAGGAACAAGTGGAACATCGGGAACTAATGGTACGTCTGGTACTTCAGGAACATCTGGTTCTTCAGGAACTAGTGGTACATCAGGAACATCTGGTTCTTCAGGAACAAGTGGTACATCGGGAACGAATGGGACTTCTGGTACGTCTGGAACTAACGGTACGTCTGGAACTAGTGGAACATCAGGAACTAGTGGTTCTTCAGGAACTAGTGGTACATCTGGTTCAAGTGGTTCTTCAGGAACGTCTGGAACTAGTGGATTAGAGGGGAACCTTGCAGTATGGAGATTCACAGGAAACACCAATACTAATATTGACCCGGGATTAACCTATTTCTCTTTAGATAGTGGTGACGACTTTGGAACGACTACAACTTCAATTGCGATAGACGATGTTGCATTCAGTCCTCAGGTATCTTTTGGAACAGTACTCAATGGATTAACAATCGGAACAATAATAAAAATTGTTAGTGTTAATAATCCTGCAATTTTCAAAGTATTACGAATAACCCAAGTAGAACCTACCGTTGGAAATTACGAAAACTATAATGTTCTACAGGTCGCTTCAGGAACCGCGGAATCAATTTCTGATAATACTCAGTTTATTATAGTTGTAATAGGACAATCAGGAACCTCAGGAACGTCTGGTTCTTCAGGGACAAGTGGTACCTCAGGGACATCTGGTTCTTCAGGAACAAGTGGAACATCGGGAACTAATGGTACGTCTGGTACTAGTGGTACCTCAGGAACATCTGGATCTTCAGGAACAAGTGGAACCTCAGGAACTAGTGGGTCTTCAGGTACAAGTGGTACAAGTGGTACATCAGGAACTAGTGGGTCTTCAGGAACTAGTGGTACTTCAGGAACATCTGGTTCTTCAGGAACAAGTGGAACTAGTGGTACGTCAGGTACTAGTGGTACTAGTGGTACGTCAGGTACTAGTGGTACGTCTGGTACTAGTGGTTCTTCAGGAACAAGTGGAACCTCAGGAACTAATGGTACGTCTGGTACTAGCGGTACATCAGGAACTAGTGGATCTTCAGGAACAAGTGGTACATCAGGAACAAGTGGAACATCTGGTTCTTCAGGTACAAGTGGGACCTCAGGAACTAATGGTACCTCTGGTACTAGCGGTACATCAGGAACTAGTGGGTCTTCAGGAACAAGTGGTACATCAGGAACTAGCGGTTCTTCAGGAACAAGTGGTACATCAGGAACTAATGGTACTTCGGGTACAAGTGGAACATCAGGAACATCTGGTTCTTCAGGAACAAGTGGTACTTCAGGAACATCTGGTTCTTCAGGAACAAGTGGAACGTCAGGTTCAAGTGGGACTAACGGAACATCAGGAACAAATGGAACGTCAGGAACTAGTGGAACATCAGGTTCAAGTGGAACTAGTGGTACTTCAGGTTCAAGTGGAACTAGTGGAACATCAGGTTCAAGTGGAACTAGTGGTACTTCAGGGACAAATGGAACGTCAGGAACTAGTGGAACATCAGGTTCAAGTGGAACTAGTGGTACTTCAGGTTCAAGTGGAACTAGTGGAACATCAGGTTCAAGTGGAACTAGTGGTACTTCAGGTTCAAGTGGAACAAGTGGAACGTCAGGTTCAAGTGGTTCTTCAGGAACAAGTGGGACATCAGGTTCAAGTGGAACTAGTGGTACTTCAGGTTCAAGTGGAACTAGTGGTACTTCAGGGACAAATGGAACGTCAGGAACTAGTGGAACATCAGGTTCAAGTGGAACTAGTGGTACTTCAGGTTCAAGTGGAACAAGTGGAACGTCAGGTTCAAGTGGTTCTTCAGGAACAAGTGGGACATCAGGTTCAAGTGGAACTAACGGAACATCAGGTTCAAGTGGTTCTTCAGGAACTAGTGGGACATCAGGTTCAAGTGGAACTAACGGAACATCAGGTTCAAGTGGTTCTTCAGGAACTAGTGGAACCTCAGGAACTAACGGAACATCGGGAACTAACGGAACATCAGGTTCAAGTGGTTCTTCAGGAACTAGTGGGACATCAGGTTCAAGTGGAACTAGTGGTACTTCAGGGACAAATGGAACGTCAGGAACTAACGGAACATCAGGAACTAATGGTACATCAGGAACTAATGGAACATCAGGAACTAATGGAACATCAGGAACTAACGGTACATCAGGTTCAAGTGGAACTAATGGTACGTCAGGTTCAAGTGGAACTAATGGTACGTCAGGAACTAACGGTACATCAGGAACTAACGGTACATCAGGAGCTAACGGTACGTCAGGAACTAATGGTACATCAGGAACTAATGGTACATCAGGAACTAATGGTACGTCTGGTTCAAGTGGGTCTTCAGGTTCAAGTGGAACTAATGGAACATCGGGAACCAATGGAACATCGGGAACTAATGGTACCTCAGGTTCAAGTGGATCTTCAGGTTTAGGAAATATAACAAACAACGCTGACAACAGAGTTATGACTGGATCAGCAACTGCGGGTCAAATCAATGGAGAAGCTCAATTTACTTTTGACGGTACAACCGCAAGAGTTGGAGTTTCTACTGCGGGAGCTTTGGCTGTCGGGTCAGGAGCGGGGACTCCTACAACAGACGGTTTGATTAGAGCAACAAATGATGTTATTGCATTCTATTCATCTGATGAGAGACTTAAGACTAATTTCAAGAAAATTGTTGACCCAATTGAAAAAATTAAAAATATCAATGGTTACGAATTCGATTGGATTCCAATGGAAGGAATACATGAAAATGAAGGTCATGATATTGGTGTGAAAGCTCAAGAAGTTGAAATGGTACTCCCTGAAATTGTTACAACAAGAAGTAATGGATTCAAAGCGGTTAAATATGATAAAATAGTTACACTATTGATTGAATGTATCAAAGACCAACAATCACAAATTGATGAACAACAAGTTCAAATTGATGAATTAAAAAATATAATAAAAAAATAGAATCAATAATACAATTAAGTCCCTATCTGATTTATAATTTTCAGATAGGGACTACAATTAAAATCAACAATTAAAAATGGGACTAACTCCGGCCACAGGATCTGAAATTGCAATGTCGTGTGTATATGATGCGTTCGGATTTCCACTTCCTACGATAAATATATCACTTAATGGAGTATTGGGAGCCCTTAGAGAACCCCCTCAAGCTCTTGGGGTTTCAGCAATTCCAGCAAGTAGTCAAACAACTCTTTCTGCTGACATGGGAGGATTAACTACTCCTGAAGATTATACTTGTAGTGGTACTTTATATTATACTCTAAATGGATGTACTGGTGGACAGCCTAACTTTGATACCACTATTACTCCAATATTAACTAATCAAAGATATTTCGACCCAGTAACTTCAGGTTATTGGACTTGGGATAATGCCGCAGGTACATCTTCTCCACAACAAACTGTTAGTGGTACAATAATAATACAATCAGGTCAGAGTGGATGTCCTTAATCATCTAAAATATTTTATTATATTAACTCCACTAATCTTCAGAAAAGTAACTATATTTTGTATATTTTTATAAAAATATAATTATGAATTTTGATTACAAAAATTTTTTATCTGAGTATGAATTAAAACATATTGTGTGGTCAGGGATTGAATATGATAAGGAAAAATTGATAAACTTTATTGATAGGTATAATCAGTTAAAACACACACCAAAAACTAATGATTCAATTGAAGAAGTTAGTATTATGGAAAATATTTTGAAAAAACAAAACAATGAAAATTTACAAAAGTTACTGAATAATGATTCTGACTATAGTAGATGGGCAACTGTTGAAAAATTTTCAAGAAGAGCTGCGGTTGAGATACTTTTAGAAGGTAGGTATTCCAAAGAAACTTTTTCAATTATTAGTAATTTACCGGTGGTAGATTTTAAGTTAGTTATGAAACGGACAAAAGAACTCATTAAAACTATTAATGAGACAATAACCGAATCTGAAATGGATACTTCTAAAATTTCTGGTGTAAAATGAGTATTTACACAAATACAATATGGGAAGGAATACCTACATCGGTTTCCATATTGGTTCCAACGAGGGATACTGTGTATTCTCATTTTTCACTTTCACTTGGAAATTTAATAAAAACTACCACTCAGATGGGAATTGATGTACACCTTTTTTTTGATGCATCTACCATACTAATCAATCAAAGAGAAAACCTGATTAATCAAGCCATAGCAATGAAATCTGAATGGGTACTTTGGTTGGATAGTGATATGATGTTCCCCCCAACAACTTTATTAAGGTTACTTGCGCATAAACAAGATATTGTAGCTTGCAATTATATGAAAAGAGCCTCCCCATTCAAATCTGTTGCATTTACTGACACTAACGATTGGGAGAGTTGGATACCCATACAATCCGAAGATGATTTAGTTACGGTTGAGGCAATTGGAATGGGATGTGTTTTGATGAAGACCTCAATTTTTCAAAAGTTAAACAAACCATATTTTGAATATACCTATCAACCAAAGACTAATGATTGGGGAGGAGAAGATTTTACTCTGTTTAAGAAATTGAATAGAGTGGGATATCAAGTTAAAGTTGATATGAATCTAAGTAATGAAATCTATCATATTGGAACCTATGCATATGGTAAGAATTTGGAGGCCAACATTCAAAAAAAGAGTAAATAAACATAATTATTTCCATGATTACAAATCAACACTATATTGAAAAATACATAACAACAAATGATGGTGAATTAGTGCCATATCTATGGACTCATGGCGCGACTAAATCTCATTTGGGTGATGGATTGATAGTATATTCTCTAATTCAAAACATGAGAGCAAAAGTTTGTGTTTGTATTGGATCTGGTGGTGGTTTTATTCCAAGAATAATTACTCAGGCAAGAATTGATTTACACAATCAAATGATATTCGATGGAAATTCTGATTATAATTGGGGAAATATTGGAGTTACTTATTTGGTTGACGCTTGTAATGGTGTTGGAGGTCCTACCGACATTGAGGACGAAACTTCATTCTTTAGAAGAATGTTTCATCCAAGGTTAATTAAATCAACCTCCGTAGATGCGTACTATGATTTCTTTGTTCGACAAGATATTAAAATAGACTTTTTATATATAGATGGGGACCATTCGTACGAAGGTGTTAAATTGGATTTTGATTTATATTCAAAAATATTGTCAGATAATGGGGTAATAGTATTACATGATACTGATGAGAATTATGAGAAAACTCTAATTATTTCTGAAGAAGCAAAAAAAGATTATCATCCGTTTGACGGACCTTCAAGGTTAGTTAAAGAGTTGGAACAAAGCTCTGATTGGAACTTGATAAATTTACATAATTTCCGTATATTAATAGATAAACCATCATCAAGTGGTATTACTATAATAAATCGGAAATTATAATATATGAAAATATTAATTACAGGAATTGCGGGTCTTTTAGGTTCAAGACTTGCTGATTGGATAATTGAAAACAAACCTAATGTTGAATTAATAGGTGTTGATAATTTGAGTGGAGGGTACATTGAAAATGTTCACCCTGATGTTACATTTTTTAATGTTGATTGTAAATCTGATAAATTATCAGATATTTTTGAACAAACTAAACCTGATTATGTGTATCATTTTGCGGCCTATGCTGCGGAAGGACTATCTCCATTTATTAGGAAATACAATTATGAAAACAACCTCATATCAACTGCAAACATAGTAAATGAGTGTATTAAACACAATGTAAAACGACTTGTCTTTTCATCAACTATGGCAGTTTATGGTCATGGTACACCTCCATTCCATGAAGATGATCAACAAAATCCAATCGACCCTTATGGAATCGCAAAGTATGCTTGTGAAATGGATATTAAGGTTGCAGGTGAACAACATGGTTTGGACTGGTGTATAATTCGTCCTCACAATTTTTACGGTATCAAACAAAATATTTGGGACAAATACAGAAACGTATTAGGTATTTGGATGTATCAACATTTGAATGGGGAACCGATGACAATTTTTGGAGACGGTGAACAAAAAAGAGCGTTCAGTTATATTGATGATTGTTTGGAGGGATTATGGAAGTCATCACAACAAGAAAATTGTTCCAAAGAAATTATTAATTTAGGGGGAACGAAATACTATACTATCAATGAGGCTAACAAAGTTTTGAGAGAAGTTATTAAAGATGGTGAAGTGGTTTATAAAGAAAAAAGACATGAAGTAAAAAACGCTCACCCAACCTATCAAAAATCTATCGACCTTTTGGGATTCTCAGATAAAACCACGTTATACGATGGGCTGAGTCAAATGTGGGAATGGGCTAAGAAACAACCAATGAGAGAAAGATTTGTATGGAGTGATTATGAATTAGATAAAGGGATTTATAGTTTTTGGAAAAAATGATAAGATTAGTTACAGTTATTGGGCATGGAGTTAATTTATTACCACATTTTATAAAACATTATCAAAAATATGTTAATGAAATTAACATTGTATGTTATAATTCAGATTTACATCCAAATATAAGTGACCAAGTAAAAAGTATTATATCTGAATATGATAATGTTCGTGTAGTTAAAGAAGTCAACCATCACAATTTTGATTGGGAAATGGTAACCAATCTATACAATGAAGTTAAATTAACATATAAAAATGATTGGTGGGTTGTTGCTGATATAGATGAATTTCACTTGTATCCAAAAGACAATCTACATAGGCTTATATTGGATTGTGAATTAAATGGATGGGATGTAGTTAGAGGAGGATTTATTGACCGAATAGGTGAAGGTGGAACTTTCCCAAAAATTAGAGATAATGAAAGTATTTGGAGTCAATTTCCTGTTATGGGATTTTTTAGATATCCAATGAGTTATGCTTGTCCGAATAAAATTTCTGTTTCAAGGGGATGGGTTACATTGACTAATGGACAACATTATGCGTCGATTGATGGTCATACAACTTGGAAATGGCAAGGATGGGGACATCCTTTGATTGCACCAATTAACACCCATTCCGTACAAGTACATCATTTTAAGTGGGACGAGACCTCAATAGAGAGAATAAAAAGAGTTGCTGACACTAATAAAGATTATTCATATTCAGATGAATATATGAAAATGTATAAAGAGTTGGAAAAATCAAAATTTTTAATAGATTTGAATAACGAAGAATTTATGATAGAAGAATCCTCAGGGATTGATGAGTTCAAAAGATATAGAAAATGGAATAATTTAATAAATAAAATAGTTTCAATATGACAGAAGAGGACAAAGAAAAAGAAAAATTGTTGTTAGAACAACGAAAAGTTAAAGCGTTAGAGAAAATTGCAAACACATTGGACGCGTTAACTGTTTGGGTGGAAGAAATTGAAAAACAAGAGTGGAGCGACCGTATCCAATATTACTTATCGGAATGGTATAAAACAGTTCAACCTAAAGATCCTACCATAGATGGATAACCACAAATTAGGAATAATTGTGCCCTATCGGGATAGATATTTTGATTTGGTTGAATTCAAAAGCCATATCACAAAATATCTATCCGATTCAGGTATTGATTATTATCTAATTATTGTGGAACAAGATGATGAGAAAAGTTTCAATCGTGGTAAATTATTAAATATCGGCACGATTTATGCGAAAAAACTTGGATGTGATTATGTGATTTTTCACGACTTGGACATGTTACCAGAAGAAGTGGATTATTCTTACAGTGATATTCCACTTCATTTGGCTACCAATCTGATAGGTACTAAAGATTTCAAAAGAATTGTATTTGACCAATATTTTGGTGGAGTAACATTATTTCCAATAAAAACATTTGAGGAAATAAATGGATATTCTAACAATTATTGGGGATGGGGTTATGAAGATGATGACTTACTCCACAGATGTAATCATTATAGGGTTCCGTTAGAAACTAAAAGAATATCGATTGATGGAGGGAACACTGCTGCCTTAAAATTCAATGGAAAAAACGCGTATGTTAAATCTAAAAATATTTTCGATTTTAACAACAAAACAACATATAATCCGAATGGTAAGATTACAATATTTGTTTCATTCAATCCTGACAAGTTAGAATTAAGTGAAGATAAGAAAGAGGATATAATGTCAATATTCACGATACCTGGATATGATTGTACAATTACCTATAATTCTTACAGAAGATACACATTTCAAATCTTCACTGAACAGAAAAAAATTGCGTTCATCCACAGCGACATTTTACCTAACTATAAAACAAATTTGACGGTTACCATTGATAGAGATAACAAGGAAATTTCGTTGTATCAAAATGGTGTATTGGTAGATAATAAGAGGATAACATCATTTTTTGATTATTCGCAAGAGCCTTATTTTTATCTTGGATGTGGAAATCCTGAAAGAAAAAATGAAAATAATTTTTTTAGGGGGTCAATAAATTCATTCGCGGTTTACAACGACATTTTAGATGATAGTGAAATTTTAGAGATATCTAAAAATAAATTTTTTGGACTTACTCAAAACTTTGGTGAATATAAGTCGGATTATAAATTAATAATGTATTATGACGCTAAATTTATCAAAGGATATCAATTAATTGATTTGACTGAAAATAAAAATAATGGATTCATAACTAATTGTGAAATTGTCGGATACACATTTGATGATTATAAAGAAATTAAAGTGCCTTATCGAAGAGAATCGACATTCAAATTAATACCACATGAAGAAAATGGATATGAAAATGGTGGATGGAAAAATCAAACAACAAGGTACAATCAATTAAGATATCATAACGAAGTTTTAACTAATAGTGTTAATTTCAAAGACGACGGAATTTCAACATGTACATTCCGAGAATATGGAAAAAATACTGCTGATAATATTATACAAGTAAACGTAGGTATATGAAACCAAAATTAGGAATCTGTATCCCATACAGAAATAGAAAAGAACATATTGAGGAATTAATACCTCGCCTAACTGAACACCTGAATAAAATGGATATCCCACATAAGTTTTATGTAGGGCACCAAGTGGATGATAAGTTGTTTAACAGAGGTGCAATGAAAAATATTGCAGCACATCAGGCCTTTGAAGATGGTTGTGATTACATCGCTTGGCATGATGTTGATATGGTTCCTCATGATGATAATTGTGACTACTCTTATCCAGGTGATAATCCTGTCCATATTGCAACCAAGTTATCAAAATACGAATATAAACTTGGGTATGAACAATATTTTGGGGGAGTAATTCTATTCACCAAAGACCAAGTTGAAAAAACAAACGGATATTCAAATGACTATTGGGATTGGGGACAAGAAGACGATGATTTGTTTTGGAGAGCTTACTATGAAGGATTGACAACATATAAAGTTTTCAAAAAATATGAAAACAGAAAGGTTGCAGAGTTTAATGGGAATGACTCATTGTTGGCGTTGAAAACCAATCGTGAAATTAGTTCATGTCTACATCAAGACCATACCATTTCGATTCTATTCAATGCTGACCAACAACCTGAAAAAGTACCAATTTGGTTAGTCGGAGATGAAGAAAGAAAATTTATTGAATATCCACTACTAAGAAAAGATGGTAGTTACAATTGGGGAGTGTCCTTTAACAACTCAAGAGCCGTGACTCTGTTAACTTATGATAGAGAGAGCGGACATCACTACAATTATGCTAAAAGGTTTGAAAATCAATGGACATGGGTTACTATTACATACGACTCTGAAAATGGAGATTATTACCTTTATATCAATGATGAGTTGAACTACAATGCCAATGGGGTTAAAGAACATATCCCATTACATATTGATAAGAAATTAAAAATTCACGATTCGGTTAAACCTTTATTACTCGGAGTTTGTAGTCATACAAATGTTTTCCTGAAGGGTAAAATCGCTGAAGTAAAAATTTACAATAAATTTGTAAAAGATGTGAATACGATATTTGAAGATAATAATGATTTGGTTTTACATTATAACTTTGATATTTCTGAAGACGACATCATAAATGATTGTGAATTGTTTAATAATAATACTATCTTTACAAATGAGGATATTGAAGTTAAAGATTTGATTTTGCCATATCGAAGAGAATGTTCTTTTGATTGTATATACCACGATGATGAGGGGTATGTAAATGGTAAATGGGCTAAAGGTGAAACAACTGCGAGAAATGAGAGAAGATTTGTTACCGAAATGCAACAAAATAAAATTAACTATAAAGAAGAGGGATATAATAAAATCTTGGATGTGACTGAGTTAGTAAATGTTGATGAGTCACTATATCCTAATACAAAGTTTATAAACGTAATAATGAAGTAATGAAAATAGAGTATGAAAAACCTTGGTATCTAAAACCTAATCGAGGCCAGACACGAACTAATTTGATTCTCAGAGATGAGTATACCATTAGTTTGTCTTTCAGAGTTGGAAAATATTTTGCTCGAGATGAGAAAATTGGTTTTTTTGGGGTACCTGGTAAAAATTTTGGAGTAAGTTATGATTATGAAGTAGACCTTTTTGTATTTGAGTTTTGGACCAAAGACAGTGAAGGAAATTCTATACACAATTGTTATACATACAACACCGTAAAGGATGGTATGTATGACAAAGAGGCGAACATTACTCTAACCTACGAAAATAAGCAATTCAATTTATATTTCAATTTCAAATTGATTGATACCATAGTCACGGATTATGCTTTGATTAATGAATATTCAGATAAAAATTTCTTCATAGGTTGTCATAACATGGACTCAGATATTATGATGCACAGGAGTATGACTGAAATGGATGTCTATCATTTTTCTGTATTCAATACTGTNCTCACAATGCAACANATGAATAAATTTGTAAAAAGGATGAGTATCGANCAAGATTTGGTAACAAATAATTTATTGTGTGCCTTTGACTTAAAAGATAACTTGGGGGAAGAATGTACTATACAGGATGATTTCGATGGNAAATACTATTTATTCAACTTAAAATTATCAAAAGAAAAAGAGAAGGATAAAATTTCAACCAATCAGTTTGANGCAAATAAGAAAAAGTTAGATTCTGTAGGATGTGGATTTTGTCTTGCAAAATGGACNCAAGTNACAATGCATTTACATAATGGAACAACTCACTCTTGTCACCATCCNGANCCNCATAAAGTNTCTTTGGAAGAGTTNTCNCGTAATCCAACCGCTTTACATAATAGTAAAGTNAAAAAAATNGCTCGTAAANAAATGTTGGAAAACGAACGTCCTTCNGAATGTTCATATTGNTGGAATGTNGAAGATAATTCAAATTCATTNTCAGATAGAGTTTTCAAATCTTCTGAACCTTGGTCAGAGCCTTATTTNGATGAAATNTCAAAATCNGATTGGAGGGANAATTTNAATCCAAAGTATGTTGAAGTAAGTTTTTCCAACACTTGTAATTTCAAGTGNGCCTANTGNGGACCTGAATATTCTTCCAAATGGATGGAGGAAATAAATGACCATGGTCCATACAAACTTTCATATGATTATAATGGAACACAACGTATGGAAGAACGTAATACTAAGCCATACAAACACTCTGAAGATAACCCATATGTTAATAGTTTTTGGGAGTGGTTTCCTGAACTTTATAAAAGTATGGATACATTCCGAATTACTGGCGGAGAACCTTTGTTATCAAAAGACACATGGAAGGTTTTGGATTTCATCTTAGAGACTGAAGAACCAAATAAAAATCTTAAACTTTCTATCAACAGTAATCTTGGGGTTCCTGACAATTTAATTGATAAATTGATTGACAAATTGAATAAAATAATTGAAAACGATTTGGTAAAAGAGATTGTTATTTTCACATCTTGTGATGGACATGGGATTCAATCTGAATACACAAGATACGGGATGAACTTTGATAAGTTATTCAATAATATAGATAAAGTATTATCTGAATTACCGAAAGTTACGATAGTAATCATGTCAACATTCAATATTTTTAGTGTTTTTTCATATGAATCCTTAATTAGAAAAGTTCATGAATTCAAAATCAAACACTTTAATCCTTTGAGATATTGGAGCTCAGCGATTATCTTGGATACATCTTATTTAAGACAACCTTCATTTATGAGTTTCAGATTGTTGAAGGGATACATCACTGAAGATTTCTTTGATAGATGGATAAAGTATATGAAATTCAATTCAACGTATAGAAGTTTGAATTTCCATCAAATGCAAGATGTTGAAGATGTTGGGTTTTCGACTCAAGAAATTGAAAAAGTTTCAAGACTAAGAGACATTTTCATATCGGATAAAAACTCACATGATGATAATTTATACCAACATAAAATTGATTTGTATAACTTTGTTAAACAATACGAATCACGTAGAGGATTAAAAGTGGAAGAATACTATCCCGAACTTGAATCATTCTTTGAAGAAATAAAAAATGAAAATAAATTATAAACAACCTTATTGGATGAAGTTCGTGTGGGAAATTGACGAACATCCCGACGACCAATATGTAACAGAATATAATAAAAAACTTAATAACACTTTTGATGAGTTTTTTTATGAAGATGAATTTTCTATACACATTGATTTTAGAATTGAACAAGATTTCTTATTAGATGAAAACTTCATGTTGTTTGGAAAACCGAGTAAAAATATCGGGTTAGTCTATAATCAAAAAGAAAATCATCTTTTTTTTATTTATCGAATAAAGGCTGAGGATAATAAAATTATATCACTACCTAATATTCAAATTGATGAATTGAAAACAGGTATTTCGGTGACAATCATAAGGAAAAAAAATAAGTTCATAATTTATAAAAATTTAGAAGAAGTAGGATATCAAGAATTTGAAGGTAATTTGTGTGACAAATACAGAGATACCGCATTTTACTTGGGATGTTCAAGTAATTCTTTAGATAATTCTCCTGAGAATAAATGGTATGGGGAAATGGATATCAAAACGTTTTTTATACTTGAAAATATTTCAGACATAGAAACCGTGAGATTATACGTTAACAATCCAGTTTTTAAGTTTCCAACTTATAATACTTATTCAAATTTGTTATGTTACTATGACTTTAATATTTCAAATAATTTGGGTATTATTTATGATGAGTCTAGTAATAAAAATTTTTTAGAGTTAATAAAATAAATTTACAATATAAAAAAAATGTCAGA
>B570J14230_10000389_pt1 | contig 17306 bp, 15 predicted proteins | sample LakMenepilimnion_3_FD_14230 | JGI IMG/M metagenome (IMG submission 14230) | reverse complement strand
GCTATGTCGATACACCGATGACGCAACGCTCATTACAGGCTGCGGCACTACGCACAGGCAAAACCTTTGATGAGGTAAAGGCAGCACTGCTGTCCAAAATTCCAGGTGGTAGATTCTTGAGTGTGGATGAGGTAGCCAAAGCTGCAATTTCATTTATAGCCCTACCAGATCAAACAGGCCAGACTCAGATTGTTAAAGGAGATTGAAATGAGTTTAGAAAAGATTAATCCAGCAGAACTTGCAGCTCCAATTGGTTTTTCACACGCTGTTAAAGCAAGTGGCGGTACAACAATTTATCTAGCCGGCCAAACTGCATTGAATAAAGATAATGTGATTGAAGGAAAAGGAATTGTTGAGCAATTTGAAAAAGTCATGACAAACCTTCTTAAAGCACTCAGTGAGGCAGGAGGATCTCCAGAGAATTTAGTAAAACTTAATATATTCGCAGTTGATCCGGTCGACTACCGAGCAAATTCAAAAGAAATTGGAAAGATATGGCAAAGGTTGATTGGAAAAAATTATCCAGCCATGACATTGGTAGGTGTTACAAAGCTTTGGGACTCTGATGCTCTTTTAGAGATCGAAGGGGTGGCAGTTATTTGAGTAATCCCATCACAGCACTATGGTCTGCTAGATCCGTGGCGGTAATAGGTGCTACTGAGCGACTAGGGGCTATGGGCCGCCTCCCGTTGGAGTATCTGCAACGGTATGGTTATGAAGGTGAAGTGTTTCCAATTAACCCAAAGGGTGAAAGTATTTTGGGTTTTAAAACTTACAAAAATATAAAAGAGGTTCAAAAAAAGATTGACTTAGCACTCATTATGGTGCCATTTGATCTAGTACATCAAGCTGTTCTTGATTGTTCAGATGCAAATGTAAGCGTGGCCGTTGTTATGTCTTCTGGGTTTGCAGAATCAAGTGATGCGGGAGCCGATGCTCAAAATACCTTAGTTAAAATTGCAAAAAAATCAGGAATGCGAATAGTAGGCCCAAACTGCATTGGCTCAGCGGGCGGAGCTTCAAAATTGGCAGCAACATTTTCACCAGTTTTTTCAGGGTCATCCACTTCACTAGAAGATGGAAATATTGCCTTAGTCAGCCAATCTGGTGCACTGGGATATGGAATTTACTCACTTGCCAATGAACGGAGCCTATCTATTGGTTATGTAGTAACAACCGGTAATGAAGCAGATGTTATTGCACTAGAGGTAGCGCAAGCGTTGGCAAATGACAACAAAGTAAGTGGAATTTTGATTTATGCAGAGTCTCTTTCTGACTTGGGATTACTTAATGAAGTTGCTACCAATAAACCCACTGCAATTTTAAAATCTGGAAGGTCAGTTGCAGGTGCCATAGCCGCCGCATCGCATACTGGAGCACTTGCAACCGAGGATCGTGTGATTGATGCAGCAATTAACGCCAGCGGTGCAGTGCGAGTTGATGATGTGGAGCAACTGCTAGATGCGGGCAGCATATTTTCGACGGAATTGCCTATGAAGGGTTCCAATGTTGCAATTTTAACAACTTCAGGTGGCAGTGGAATTCTTGGCACAGATGCAATTGAAAAGTATGGTCTCACATTAGCTAAATTATCTTCTGAAACAATCATTGAACTTGATAAAATTGTCCCAAGTTATGGCAATACTTCAAACCCAATTGATGTTACAGCTGCCATCATGTCTAGCCCAGATTTATTTGAGAGATGTGTGAAGGTATTAATCAAAGATCCAAATATTGACGCAATCGTTGCCACATTTTGCGTACTAGTAGGCAAAGATGTTGAAGCCATTGCCTCTACTCTTAGAGATAGCAGGAGCATTCGTGAAATTCCATTAGTTGTTGCTCGAACTGGATCTAAATTGCTAGCACCTGAGGCGGACAACTTGTTTAAAGTTTCTAAAATACCGGTGTTTCCAACTCCTGAGCGTGCGGTTCGAGCTCTGGGTATGCTCTATAAAGTTTGCCTACCAAAGCGCAAAGTTAACCGGGCTGCGTTGTGTCAGCCTCTTGCTACGCCAGATCACAAAGCCACTGAAGCACAACTAAAAGAGGCTTTTGCAACTGTTGGTATTCAAATACCGCGCTCAGTTGTAGTTTCAAATAAGGATGAAGTTATTGCCGCTGTTTCTAAAGTAGGTGGTAGAGCGGTGATGAAGGCGATAATCCCTGGACTATTGCATAAGAGTGAAGCAGGTGCAGTTGCATTAGATATTACTGAAACTAACGCTATGCAGACCTATGAAAAGCTTTCACAACTAGACAAAAATTCAAATAGCGATAACAAAGTATTGATTGAATCATTTATTCCTAAAGGAGTTGAGGCATTAGTCGGAGTCACTTCAAGTGCTGCAGGTAAAATTTTAACAATTGGAGTAGGTGGCGTACTTACCGAGGTGATTTCTGATGTGTCACTTCGCCTACTACCCGTGGATGAGAATGTAGTCAATGAAATGATTGATGAAACGCAATTAGGGGTACTCCTTGCTGGGGTAAGAGGCGCAAAGCCCGCCAATCGAGAAGCATTTATTAGCACTGTATTGCGAATTACCGATGCTGTAATAGATTGGCCCATAGGAAGCGAGTTGGATATTAATCCAGTAACTGTCTTGCCAGAGGGCGCTTGGGTTTTAGATGCTGCTTACGCATCCTCTGCAAAAATGGCTGACGGAGGGGGGCTCTGATGGATGTAGGTACTTTAGTAGCCAGATCCATGCAAAAGTATCGAGACCGTATTGCAGTTGAAAGNTCTGAAGGATCTTTAACTTACGGTGAAATTGGATCAAGAATTTTTCAACTAGCACGAGGTTTAAAGTCATTAGGGCTTGAAGATGGCGACCGAGTACTTGATCTGCAGTTTAATCAAACTTCATACCTTGAGACAGATTTAGCAATTAGCACAGCAGGATTATGCAGAGTGGCCTTGAATTATAGATTACATCCAAAAGATTGGGTTCGAATAACAAATGATTGCCAAGCCAAAGTTCTAATTCTTGATGCCAAATTTTGGGATGAGTCTGCTGAAGTTCGAGAGATTGTTGAGCATGTAATTCTGATTCACGGAGATCAGGATAAAACCTTGCCCTATGAGGCATTTTTAGCAAAGCAGGATCCACATCCTTTTTCAACTTCAGTATCACCTGATGCCTTGGTTTCACTTAACTACAGTTCTGGTACAACTGGTAATCCAAAAGGTGCAATTAGAACTCATCGCAATCGAACTGCAAGTTTATCTAACATAGTTTCTGACATTTTAGGAAGAATTCCAAATCAAACCGACTGTTGGATTCATGCTGGCCCAATCACACACACAAGTGGTTTATTTGTTTTACCGTATTTTGCATACGGTGCAAAGCAAATTATTCTAGAGAAGTTCTATCCTGAAGAGTTAATAGATGTTATTCAAAATCGAGGTGGAAACGCAACCGCCTTAGTTCCCACAATGGTGGCCAGGCTACTTTCTACTCCAAACATCAGCGCAGAGAAATTTAAAAATTTAAGAATGCTTGGGTATGCCGGTGCTCCGATGCCACCTGAGCAAATTAAGCAGTGCTATGAGAAAATTACCAAGCATATGGTGCAGTACTACGGCTTGGTAGAAGCAATTCCCCCAGTAACAGTTTTAAGTGAAGCAGATCATGAGCAAGGGCTTTTCACCAACCCTGAATTATTAACTAGTGCTGGAAATCCCTGCATGGGTGTAGAAATATTAATAGTTGATGAGCATGGTAAAGAGGTTCCAACTGGTGAAATTGGCGAAGTAATCACTCGGGGTGATCATGTTATGCATGGATATTATGGAGCTGCTGGCAAGGATCCAACAGTTACAAAAGCTGTTCGTGATGGTTGGCTACACACTGGTGATCTAGGAAGAGTTGATTTAGATAATCGACTTTACCTAGTTGATCGTAAAGGTGAGATGATAATTAGTGGTGGCTACAACATTTACCCAAGAGAAATCGAAGACGTAATTGCAGAAATTCCTGAGGTGCGAGAGGTTGCTGTGATGGGAATTAATGACTCTGAATGGGGACAACGCGTAACTGCAATGGTCACGATTGATCCCAATTCAAAAGCGGATCAAAATGAAATAAAAAATAAAATACTTGATCACTGCAAGTCCAAGTTAGCCTCTTACAAAAAGCCAAAAGATTTGAGAATTGTTTCGGAGTTTCCACTGAACTCCACTGGAAAAATTTCAAAGAAATTATTGAAGCAACAACTTGAGGCAGAGGGTGTGTAAATGGTTTTAGAAAATCCTGGTGAGTACCCATACACAAGAGGGATAAACCCATCAGCTGGCGTTTGGACTATGGGCCAGTACGGTGGATTTGGAACTCCAACTGAAACTAATGCCCGTTTCAGGATGTTACTTGATCAAGGATTAACTGGATTTAGTGTTGCCTTAGATTTACCAACTCAATTGGGATTAGATTCTGATGATCCTCTTTCATTGGGTGAAGTTGGTCGAGTTGGTGTGGCAATAGATTCACTTGCAGATATTGAGATTTTAATGGAGGGCATTCCTTTAGAAAAAATAAGTCAGGTACGAACGACAGCCAATTCAATTGGTTACATATGGGCAGCAATGTTTATTGCCTTAGCAGAGCGCAGGGGAATTGATCCAAATAAATTCGGAATGTTTATCCAAAATGATGTACTAAAGGAGTATGTCGCAAGAGGCACTCAAATTTTTCCAGCAGAGGCAGGCTTAAAGTTATCAGTTGATGTAATTGAGTATCTAACAGCAAATATTCCCAATTGGGTTCCACTTGCAATGAGTGGGTACCATATTCGTGAAGCAGGTTCTACAGCGGTCCAGGAAATTGCTTTTACATTTGCTAATGCCAGAGAGTATCTAGATCGTGCACTTTTGCGTGGCGTCTCGGTAGACGCTGTTGCACCTACCTTATTCACATTCCTATCCTCAAACATTGATTTTCTTCCCGAGGTGGCGAAATTTCGAGCTGCTCGTCGGGTTTGGGCCAAGTTGATGCGCGAGAAGTATCAAACAAAAAATCCAGCTTCTGAAAAATTGAGAATTTTTGCTTTCACTGCTGGATCATCCCTTACAGCACAGCAGTCAATGAATAATGTGGTTCGTACTTCAATTGAAATGATGGCTGCTGCATTGGGCGGAATTCAAACCATGCATGTTTCTGCATTTGATGAAGCACTTGGGGTACCAACGGAAGAGGCAGCCACACTTGCATTGCGCACACAACAGGTTGTGGCGTTTGAAACGGGAATACTAAATACGGCAGATCCTTTGGCTGGGAGTTATGAGCTAGAGCGATTAACTGATTCGTTAGAGAGTGATATTTGGAAGCTTTTAGAAAGTATTGAAAAACGTGGCGGGGCATTGGAATGTGTTAACAATGGATATTTTGTAAATGAAATTTCAGAGAATGCATATCAACTTACTGCTGCGATCGAATCAGGTGTTAAAAAAGTTGTTGGAGTAAACGTTTTCCAATCAGATTCAGCTCCATTTAAACAATTTGAGATTAACCCCGCAAGTGAATCTGACCAGGTTAAAGCATTGAAGCAGGTAAAAGAAAAGCGAGATAACAAAGCGGTGCAGGAATCATTGGTTAACTTATTTAATGTGGCTACGTCAGGTGAAAATATCATTGAAGCCACGGTGAGAGCGGTCAAGAATTATGCAACTGTGGGTGAAATTGTTGGAGAGTTGCGCAAGGTTTATGGAAAATGGCAACCAACAAAAATCTTCTAACTCTTTAACCTAAATCTTTGCAATTTTCCAGTTGTAGTTTTTGGTAATGACTCTACAAAATTCAAAATTCTTGGATACTTAAAAGGTGCAATCTTGTTTTTGACATGATCTTGAAGTTCTTTTCGAAGTTCATCTGAAGGCAAGAATTCAGAACGCAAAACAACATATGCAGTTACAACCATGCCGCGATCGGCATCAGCCGTACCGACTACTGCAACTTCTGCAACAGAATTGTGAAGCAGCAGAGCATTTTCAACTTCAGGAGCTGCAATGTTATAACCAGAGGAAATTATCATGTCATCAGCCCTAGATTCATATTTAAAATAACCCTCAGCTGTTCTGGTATAAATATCTCCAGTTAGATTCCAACCCTGCTGTACGTAATTTTTTTGTCTTTCATCATTTAAATATCTACAGCCCGTTGGTCCCTTAACTGCCAATAATCCAGGATTACCATCAGGAACTTCTTTGAAATTGCCATCAACAATCTTTGCTTGGTATCCCGGAACTGGCTTTCCAGTCATTCCTGGCATTATCTCTTCATCGCTAGCAGATATGAATATATGAAGTAATTCAGTTGCACCAATGCCATCAATTAACTTAATCCCAGTAGCTTCAAACCAAGCATTCCAGGTGGCAAGGGGAAGATGCTCGCCAGCTGATACACATCTGCGCAGATGTGATAAATCTTTTCCAGGCAACAATGAAAGCATGGCGCGATAAGCAGTTGGCGCGGTGAAAAGACAAGTAACTCTATGTTCAATTATTTTTTCTAATAAAACTGGAGGCGCAGCATTCTCAAGCAACACTGATGTGGCCCCAATTCGCAGGGGAAATATGACTAAACCACCAAGGCCAAAGGTGAATGCGATGGGCGGACTGCCGCAGAAGACATCATCTTTAGTTGGTTTCACAATATGCTTAGAAAATGTATCTGCGATAGTAAGTAAATCCCTATGAAAATGCATCGTGGCTTTTGGCAAACCAGTTGAACCTGATGTAAAAGCCAGAATACTTACATCATCTGCGGCAGTAACACAAGGCGTAAAGCTAGTAGGTTGATTGGAAATTTTTGTAGTGAAATCGCTCTCAACTCCCACTACATAGGTTTTCCCTTGATAGTTAGATACTGCATTCCACTCAGCAGTAAAACGTGAATCAACAAATGCAAATTGAACTTGCCCTATCGCTACAATTTTTTCTAATTCTAAAGTTCGTTGCAAGGGAATTGTTGTAACGGCAATAGCTCCAACCCGAAGAATTGCAAGCCATATTGCAACTGAGGTTGCATTATTGGGACATCTAATAGCTACTCTATTGCCGGGAACCACACCCTCAGCACACAAAAAGTTTGCAACCTGATTAACTAATTTAAGTAACTGGGAGTAGGTGAAAGCTCCCTCTGCTGCAACCAAAGCAGTTTTATTCTCGCCAACTTTTTCAATTGTCTTCTCTAGCAACTCATAACTAGCATTTAAATACTCAGGATAAGTTGCCGATTCATGATTTAATATTAGATCAGGCCATAATGATACTTCTGGCAGACTTTTTCTAGCAAAGGTATCTATATGAGCAGACTTACTTGCCAAGATTTCTAACCCTCCTATGGTTCTCAACCTCTGTCATAAATTCAACCACCCCAACTCCTAGTTGCATTGATCCCAACAGAACTGGCGGGGTCCAAGCTACTCCCTTATTTGTTTTTAACATAGATAGTGCAATGGATTTTTCTATATCTTGTTTCGTCTCTGAGGCTCCCTCACGATCTGATTTATTTACAAGGTATATGTCACCAATTTCCAACAATCCAGCTTTTGCGGCCTGAATTCCATCACCCATGCCGGGAGCCAAAACAACACAAACCGTATCTGCCACTCGCATGATTTCTACTTCACTTTGACCAACACCAACAGTTTCTATAATTATAAAATCAAAATTGGCCAACTGAATTAATTTCAAAACTTGTTTTATGCTGGCAGATAATCCACCTAAATGCCCCCTAGTGGCAATTGATCGAATAAAAACTTTTGGATCAGTGAAATGGTCAGCTAGGCGAATACGATCACCAAGCAACGCACCACCAGATATTGGCGATGATGGGTCAACTGCAAGTACTGCTATCGATAAATTCTTTTTGCGTAAAAACTTAATGATCGCATCTACGGTTGTGGATTTACCAACACCTGGTGCACCAGTAATACCCAGTACTTGTGCTGTCGGCTCCACATTATCCACCTCTATGCCAACAGTAGAGTTTTCAATAGTAGTGATTGCTTTAGCCAGCGCCTGACGATTTCCAGATTGTATTTCTTTGAGTAGTTCCTGGTCGGCAAAAGCATCCATGTGGTAAACCCTACGATAAAATTTTGTGATAAGTTGAGAGTATGGCGCAGAATCCTCAACTTGCCCCAATTCGGGTTGTCGTTGCGAAACCTGGTTTGGATGGGCACGACCGAGGGGCAAAAGTAGTGGCACGGGCGCTGCGGGATTCCGGTTGTGAAGTTATCTATACAGGCCTTCATCAAAGCCCAGAGCAAATAATTGCCACAGCAATCCAAGAGGACGCACAAGCAATCGGATTATCAATTCTTTCTGGCGCTCACATGTCTATATTCGAACGCATTCTGACTTTACTCAAAGAAAATAATGCGCAGAATATTGTGATTTTTGGGGGAGGAATAATTCCAGAAGCTGATCGACAAGCTTTAAAAGATAAGGGCGTTGGTGAGATTTTTACACCAGGAGCGACAACTCAAGAAATAATTACGTGGCTACAAAATGCCGTTGGCGCAAATAGCAAATAATTTTTCAAAATTCACAATAAAGTCAACCTAATAAATTACGTTCCACTATCCTTATCTATATGAGTTATCCACCTGATCACATTGTTAATCAAAGTGGGCCAGCTGGTGTGCTAAAAATTAATTATGGGATGGGTCCGGATGAGGTAGTTGAGTTTTATGGAAATGATCAAAATCCAGTGGTGGTTTTTCTAATCCATGGTGGATTTTGGCGGCCAACAATTGACCGATCTCATCTGCAACTATTATCGGCGGCTTTAGCAGAAGAAGGTCATTACATCGGCTTAATTGAGTATCGACGAGTGCAGGGACAGCCAACTCAATATCTGACGGATATACTTTCGGCAATTTTGAAAATTAAGGATAAAAAAATTATTTTGTTTGGACACTCAGCTGGTGGGCAATTGGCTATTTTGGCAGCTAGAGAAATTAAGAATTGCATTGGGGTTGTTGCTGCATCACCAGTTGCTGATCTAGTTGCAGGAGAGTTGGAAAATCTTGGCGACGGTGCTATCAATTTGTATCTTGGTGGCAAGGCTAAGGATTTTCAAGAACTAGATCCAATGAGAGTTTCTCCTCCAAAATGTAGAGTTGAAATTATCCATACCGAAAATGACTTTATTCCAAAACATGTTGCACAAAACTATTATGATTTGCATAAATCAAATCATGAGAATATTAGATTCACCTTAATAGATAATGCAGACCATTACACCTTGATTGATCCTCGGGGAAGTGGTTTTGAGAAGTTAATTAAGGTTTTAGCCGATATGCAAAAGGTTTCATCAGGTGAGATAAAATAATGAAATCTCGAAATATTTTTGTTACCGGCGGCATGGGTGGAATCGGCAAAGCTTGCGTGCAAAAATTCATAAATCAAGGCGATAAAGTTGTATTCACCTACGCACAAGAAAAATCTAATGAGATTGAGGCAGAAAAATTTGCAAAGACACTTGGACCAGAAGCTACCTCAATAGCAATCGATATGAGTGACCCAACCTCAATCAGAGGCGCCCTGGAGCGGTCGCAATCAATAATGGGCTCAATTGATACATTGATAAATGCTGCGGCAGTGGGCTCGGCAACTGTGACCTCGTACGCGGATGATAAAGATATGCAGGATTTAAGAATGTTGGAGATCAATGCATTTGGGGCACTGAAAATTTCTGAGATATTCATTGATCTTAATCGCCATGAAACTTTAGTAAAGAAGTTAATAAATTTCAGTTCAGTTGGGGGAGGTTTCCAAGCTTTTCCACATTTTAGACTTTCAGATGGGATGAGCAAGGCCGCGGTTTCATTCTTGACGAAGCAACTAGCAGCTGAGCATGTACACACCAACATTGACGTTTTTGCGATTGCGCCAGGTGCAACAAACACAGGCATGTTTCAAGCCAGCACTCTAAATGGAATGACTGATATTGAGCGAGAGGATTTTATTGCTAAGTTGCCTAAGGGGCGCTTAATTGAACCAGAGGAGATTGCAAATTTAGTACTTTTCCTTGCAGCGATTGATTCAACATATTTACACGGAGCGATAATCGATGCCTCTATGGGATTGGGCTCAAGACCAGGATTAATTAGTGAATTATAAAGTTATTTACTTCAAAAAGAGTAAAGTAAAATTCAACCTCATATATGTGGTTGTATACCACTATGAGTAATCCTACAAACAGTAAAATATGGGGCGCACTTTGGGTGGTTTATATCGTTTGGGGTTCTACATATCTAGCAATTGAGTACTCAATTCGTTCGATGCCTCCGCTACTAGCAATGGGATCTCGCTTTCTTGCGGCCAGCTCTCTTCTCGGTATTGTATTAGTGATTAAATTTGGTCCGAAATTTTTCCAGGTTTCACTTCGTCAAATTCTAGCTATGGCTTTGCTTGGAGCACTTTTACTAGGGCTTGGCTTAGGAATGGTTACCTTGGCGCAATTTAATGATGTTCCTTCTGGCATGGTTGCACTTTTAATCTCAGCCCTGCCATTTTGGATTGCAATTTTCAAAGCAATCGAAGGCGCAAAAACCTCTATTTGGAGTTGGGTTGGGATTGGAATTGGATTTATTGGAGTTGGTATTTTATTACAGCCAGAGCTATCAAAGCCAAATAATAGTTCCCACCTCTTTTGGATGTTCATGGTGATTCTTGGAAATCTCGGTTGGGCTTTTGGAACCTATATTGCACCTCGCTTGGGCCTACCTAAACAAACTCTAGTTGTGACTTTTTATCAGATGCTCCTAGGTGGGGTAGGCATAACGCTAGCTGGGCTTTTAGCTAAAGAGAGTCTTAAAGATTTTTTTGATGCAACTTTTGCATCCTGGATGTGGTGGATATTTTTAGTTTTGATCGGATCTATCGCAACTTATACAGCTTACCTTTGGCTTGTTGCCAATGCCCCGGTCGGATTAATTGCAACATATGCCTATGTAAATCCAATTATTGCAGTATTACTTGGCGTGCTCTTTTTGGATGAAAAGTTATCAATAACCTTATTGATTGGCGCAGTGGTAGTGATATTTGGAGTTTTCCTTGTGGTAAAAACTGAGAGTAAATTAACTGAAATTGTTTCACCTATTGTGGGTGAAAAATAGAATTAGATTTACACCATTAAAGATATTTTTAGATTGTAAATAACTATATGGGCCTAAAGCTGATGTTGTCTTCATAAAAAGCGATATGGTCTAAATGTTGGTATAGGCTCTGTCTTTTGACAGATATTGTCCCTATGCTAATTTTTCTTGATTTAACTATTATTTCTTAGAATGCTCATGCAATCTAATTGAGACTTTTTCAACTTGTGCAGATAATTGAGAAAACTCAACTAAAGTCGATTTGCTAGCTGCAACTACATGCTTGCCATCAACCCACACATCACTAACATCTGCTCGGCCAACTGCAAATACCAGTTGAGCAAAAATATTGTGAAGCGGGATCAGGTGTGGTTTATTAAGATCAATTAGGATCAGGTCAGCTTGCTTACCAACTTCGATACTTCCAATTGAATCTTCCAGTCCTAAAGCCTTAGCAGCCTCAATAGTGGCCATCCTGAAAATTTGGTCAGCTTTGAGATTCTCTGCTCCATTACGTTCGGAATACAAATTGGCTGCCAAACGTATTACAGACCACATATCTAAATCATTACTGGATGAGCAGCCATCTGTACCGAGAGTGACCGCTAAGTTGCTATCTTGATACTTTTTTATATCCGCAATTCCGCTACCTAATTTGAGATTGCTACCAGGGCAATGCGCAACCGCTGCATGAAATTTAGCTAAAATTTTAATATCATCATCAGTAAGGTGAACACCGTGGCCAACTATTGTTTGGGATTGTAAAACCCCAGAGCTCTCTAGTAATGCAGTTGGAGTTTTGGAATATTTCTTTTGAATCTGATCATTCTCAGATAAGTTCTCTGAAATATGTATGCTAATTCCCGCATTCATCTGCTGTGCCAATTCGCTGACCTGATTTAAGTGCGATGGTGAGAGTGTGTAGGTAGCATGCGGCATTAAGAATATTGGAACATCCGGTCCACCGATTTCAGATAAGACCTGCTGCCAATTTTTTGCAAGCTCTATTCGCTGCTCCCATTGCAGCCCATCTAATCCTGGAAAATCTAAAAAAATTGGCCCTGAAATATGCCGGATTCCTGCGCTGACCGCTCCTTTGTGGGCAGCATCAGGAAATAAATACATATCAAGTGTGGTGGTTGTACCAGCCAGCAATGATTCCACTGCACCTAATCGGGTTCCTAGTTCAACATTTTCAGGATTCATAATTAAAGATTCTGCTGTCCACACCCGATCGAGAAAACCTTGTAGATCAACACCTTCTGCCCAGCCTCGAAGTAAAGACATCGCTAAGTGAGTATGAGTATTTATCAACCCCGGAGCGAGAATCTTGCCATGAGCATCAAATTTATTTTTAGCTTCAAGATGTGCCAGCTCTTCGGTAGGGGCAATATGTGTTATCTGACCATTTGTTATTGCGATTGAGTAGTTCTTGTGTACCTGATTTTCCTTATTGACTGTAATTAGATAGCTAGCATTAAATATTAATGTATCTACCTTTGAAGTAATCATCTGATTAATCCCCTAAGAAAAAGACTTAATTGCACCATCAATTATTTTGATGACTTTAGAGGTAGCACTTTTAAGTGACAAATCAATATCTGCCATAGTGATTGGCTGATCACTTATGCCTGCTGCTGGATTTACTACTACTGCCATGCTGGCATATCTTAAACCTGCCTCTTTTGCTAAGCACACCTCTGGGATCCCAGTCATTCCTACAACTGTTGCACCGGCAAGGCGGGCTAACCTAATTTCAGTTGGAGTTTCAAAGCGAGGTCCATTAAAGCCAGCATAAATTCCGCCAACTGAAATTTCTATGCCAGCAGCAGCCGCTGCTGAGATCAAACTTTGTTTCACATTTTCATCATAAGGATTAGACATGTCAGTGTGCTTAACTCCACCAGGCTGGATTCCATCAAAAAAGGTATTGGCTCGATTAGAGGTGAAATCTATAAAATCATCAAGAAGTTGTATTGATCCAGGTACTAGATTTGGATCAATACCTCCAACAACATTTATTGCTATGACAAAATCAACACCGACCTGAGAAAGAGCGTTTATATTGGCTCGATAATTGACCGCACTAGGTGGCAGGCTATGGTCAGATTGATGTCTGGTAAGAAAAAATATCTCTGACCCGTGCCATCCACCCTGCGTTAATTGCGCTTGACCATAAGCTGTTTCTATTATTACTGAAGTAGGCTCAGAAAGTATTGAAAGATTATAAAAACCTGTTCCTGCAATGATGCCGATCTTCATTATGAGCTCACATCCATATATTTAATTAGATAGCTTATGCACTAAGTCCAGCCATTAACCTACCTAGATAATCTCGATCTGCATTTTTATTATCAATAGTGGCGACAATAATTCCGCCAGACATAACAGCGATTCGATCTGAGAGTGAAATAATCTCATCTAACTCAGCAGAAACCAGGAGAACGCCAGCACCCCCATCGCGAGCTGCAATCAGCTGCTTATGGATGAACTCAATCGATCCAACATCAACACCACGGGTTGGTTGAGCTGCTACTAGTACTTGCAAATCCTGACTGAGCTCACGAGCTATTACTACCTTTTGCTTGTTACCACCTGATAATGCTGATGCAAGTGCAGCAGGTGAGGTAGTACGAATATCAAACTTTTTCACCAGTAGGTCTGCATTTTTTTTAATTGCACTCATATTACGAAACCAACCTCTAGCAAATGGTTGTTGGTCAAACCGGTTGAGAATTAAATTATCTGCAATTGAATAAGAGGAGACCAAGCCATGTTTTTCTCGATCCTCTGGAATATGGGATAAACCAGCTTCATGCACCGCATGCGGGTGCATATCTTTTGTTCCCATACCGCCTACCAACACTTCACCCTTAGCGCGCACACGCATACCGCAAATTGCTTCAACTAATTCGCGCTGGCCATTTCCTTCTACGCCAGCTATGCCAAGAATTTCTCCAGATCTAACCTGCAGATCAACGCCTTTTACGGCTAGCAACTTTCGATCATCAAAAACCTCTAATCCTTTAACACTTAAAACTGGTTGCCCAGGATTTGCAGCACCTTTGCTAACCTCCAAAACTACATTTCTGCCAACCATCATTTGCGCCAAACCAGCTTCATCACTTTGTTTCGGAGTGGTAGTACCAACTACTTTGCCATCACGTAGTACAACTACTCGATCGGCAAGTGCCATTACCTCACGAAGTTTATGAGTAATAACTATTACTCCAACGCCTAATTGCGCCAAGTTCTTAATGACGAGTATTAGTTCATCAGTTTCTTGCGGTGTTAGAACTGCAGTTGGCTCATCAAATATCAGAAGCCGTACATCCTTGCTTAGTGCCTTTAAGATCTCTACCCGCTGTTGCATACCAACTGGAAGATCTTCAATATTTGCAGTTGGATCAACTGCAAGTCCAAATTTTTCTGATAACGCTCGGACCTTCTTCTCTGCTTTTTTAATACTTATAAATATGCCATCTTTTGGTTCATCACCCAAAATTATATTTTCTGTCACACTCATAACTGGTACTAATTGAAAATGTTGGTGCACCATTCCAACACCGCTTGCAATCACCGCTGCTGTATCTCCAGGGGCCATTTGCTTTCCATCAATATAAATCTCACCCTGATCAGGGCGTAATAAGCCAAAAACAGATTTAACCAGAGTTGATTTACCTGCACCATTTTCACCCAAGAGTGCAACAATTTCTCCAGCATTAACCTCAAAAGATATATTGTTGTTGGCGATAACTGAGCCAAAGCTTTTTGTTAAGTTTTTAACCTGCAGTAAAGTCGCCATCTATTAAGCCTTCTCCCGCTCATATGGTTGACCAGCAGCTGCTGGGCCACGAACTTTTCCAGCGGAAAATGCCAGCACCACAATAGTTAACACATATGGAAGCATGTTTATAAATGGCCCAGGGATATTAACTAAGCCATCTATCATTAATTGGTTAGCCAGTGCTTGGGCAAAACCAAAGAAAACTGCAGCCAGTAATGCTCCAATTGGATTCCATCTACCAAAGATCATGATCGCCAAGGCGGTAAAGCCTTTTCCGGCTGAAAACCCACGATCAAAAGAGCCAACAAGCTCAAGTGTTAGATAAGCACCAGTAAGTCCACCAAATGCACCAGCGATAACCACATTTGTATATTTGATTCTCAATACTGAAATTCCCGAAGTATCAGCACTACTTGGATGTTCCCCAATCGCTCTAGTACGCAGGCCCCAGGGCGTGTGATAAATTGCAAAATAAAGCACCAAAATAAATATCAGACCAAAGTAGGTTATTGGTCCACTTTGAAATAACACCCGACCTAGGAATGGAATCTCAGCCAGCCCTGGAATAGACCAACGTGGAAATATTGCAGGTAATGAATAACCTTGCTTATAAAAAAATGATGTTAAACCGGTCGCAAGAATATTCACTATTGTGCCGGCAATAATTTGATCCATTTTCCAAGATACTGTTAATAGAGCAAGTAGTAACCCAGTAGCTGCACCACTGGCTATCGCAGCGATCAATCCCCATATTAGATTTTGAGACAGAGCCGCTACAAAAAATCCAAAAAATGATGAAGTTAATAGAGTTCCTTCAATTCCAATGTTTACTACACCAGTGCGCTCACACATTATTCCAACCATTGCGGCCATCGCCAGCGGTAATCCAAAAGTTATCGATGATGCAGCCACGGCAACAGTTGAAACTGAATTAATTGTATAAGCGATGGCAATAGCAAGTATGACAAGATAGAGGTAGATCGTCTTTTTTGAGCGCATCACTGATTTAGTCATTTTAGTTACTACCCCAACCACTTGTTACTTGAGTAGTAGTGTCATTTTTTAACTTTAAAATTCGACTGATTATTGGCGCAGTTACAAAGAATAAAACAATTGCAAGAATCAGATCAATTATCTCAGGGCTTACACCTGCGCTAAATTGCATAGTTGGACCAGCCCCGCGCATTCCCCCAAATAGTATTGCCCCAGGGATCACAGCCAATGGATTAGCTCGGGCAAGGAGTGCGATAGTAATTCCATCAAAGCCAAGCCCTTGGTTAAAGGCAGGTTCAAATTTACCTACTACGCCTAAAGTTTCAACTGCACCACCAAAACCAGCAAGAGCGCCGCAAGCAACCATTGCAAAAACTGTATTTCGTTTAACCGCAATTCCTGCATACCAAGCTGCATTTTTATTTTTACCAACTGTTTCAAATCTAAACCCAGTTGTGGTTTTCTTAAAAATCCACCAAACACCAAGTGCTAGTAGGCCGCTAAGAAAAAAGCCGATCGGTAGACCAGCAACACTGCCAATCTTGGCAGTGTCTAAAACTTCAGGCGTTCTGGCAATAATTGAACCCTCTTCTTTTAAGGGTCCATTAGATAAGTATTCGGCGAACTGCAAAACAATACTATTTAACATGATTGTTGTTATGACCTCATGGATACCACGGTATGCCTTCAGTGCACCAGCAATATAACCAACGATTGATCCAAAGAATCCACCAATCAGTAGGCACAGCGGAACATGAGCAATCATTGGCAATCCTGTGATTGCATACCCAGCCCATGCAGCAGCTAGTGCGCCAGAAATTAGTTGACCTTGCGCGCCAATGTTAAATAGTCCAGCCCTTAGACCAATCACCACTGCCAACCCGCTGATTGCAAGCGGGGTGGCTTTACCAAAAGTTTTGGCAAGTCCTTCTTGGGTTGAAAATGCGGTTGTGAATAAGCTTTGATAAGCCTTAACCGGGTCTGAACCTTGAGTGATCATTAAAATTGCGCCAATTGCGAATGCAATAAAAAGTGCAATTAGCGGAGTAATCCAAGCACGAATAAATCTCACGACATCCACCCATGACTTATCATCTAAGACCTAAATCTACCCGTGGCAATTTCTCTGTCAACCACGGTTAAAAGCACCAATGATTGCATCAAATCGTCGCTGCCAAACAGTTTTTGAGATCCTCGCATCTGGATTGAAAAGTTCCCCAGCATGAAACATCCCGGGTATTAAGTAAAACTCCACCTTGTTGCCAGCCGCCTGTAATCGCTTGACAAAATCAATCACATCATCTCGAAACAGGTCTACATCACCAACATCGGTATAAATTGGAGCTAATCCGGTTAAGTTCTCAGCTCGGGCTGGTGCTGCATAAATGCTTACCTGAGAAAATTCTGGGCTGGCTTCAGA
>B570J14230_10000387_pt1 | contig 17312 bp, 18 predicted proteins | sample LakMenepilimnion_3_FD_14230 | JGI IMG/M metagenome (IMG submission 14230) | reverse complement strand
GCTTGACTAACTCCATTCAAATCGCGGTAGAGCGTGGTACCCCAATTTTGGAGGTTTTGAATAATCAGGTCACGGCATTAAATAAGGAGATTAATCTGGCCTTACTGAAGAGATCTGGTAAGAGCGAGATAGCTCTTTTGATTCCGGTGGTCTTTTTAATCTTGCCAGTATCAATTGGATTTGCGATTTGGCCCTCGATCTATGGCTTAAACCAAGCGGGGTTTTAAATCTAAAGGTTAGACTTCAGCCATGTCCAAGGTTCTCTCATCACTGCCAGTTGGCGAAAAAGTTGGTATTGCCTTCAGCGGTGGTTTAGATACATCAGTTGCTGTTGCATGGATGAAAAGTAAAGGTGCAACACCTTGCACCTACACAGCCGATTTAGGACAGTATGATGAAAAAAATATTGAAACCGTGCCAGATCGCGCTAAAGAGTATGGCGCAGAAATTGCTCGATTAGTTGATTGCAAGAGTGCATTAGTTGAAGAAGGATTAGCCGCACTTGCTTGCGGAGCATTTCATATTACAACTGCAGGTAGGGCTTATTTTAATACCACTCCACTTGGGCGAGCAGTTACTGGAACATTACTAGTCAGAGCTATGTTGGCAGATAATGTTCTAATTTGGGGAGATGGATCTACCTACAAAGGTAATGACATAGAGCGTTTTTACAGGTATGGATTATTGGCTAATCCAAAACTTAAAATATATAAACCTTGGCTAGATAAAGATTTCGTAAGTGAATTAGGCGGCAGAAAAGAGATGTCCCAGTGGTTACTCGATCATAAACTGCCATATCGAGATTCAACGGAAAAGGCATACAGCACTGATGCAAATATTTTGGGTGCAACCCACGAAGCCAAATCATTGGAGAATCTTGATTCTAGTATTGAAATAGTTGAACCAATCATGGGAGTTAAGTTTTGGGATTCTTCAGTAAAGATTGAGACTGAAGATGTAACAATTGAGTTTTCACAAGGTAGAGCTATTTCGATTAACGGCAAGTCATTTAAAGATGTAGTTGCGTTAATGCAAGAGGCTAATTCAATTGGTGGTCGCCATGGCTTGGGCATGAGTGATCAAATTGAAAATCGAATCATTGAGGCTAAGAGTCGTGGAGTTTATGAATCACCAGGAATGGCTCTTTTATTTATTGCCTATGAGCGTTTGGTTAGCGCAATTCATAATGAGGACACTATTGCTACCTATCATGAGCAAGGGCGAAAATTAGGAAGACTGCTTTATGAAGGTCGTTGGTTTGATCCGCAAGCACTAATGCTTAGACAATCATTAACATCATGGGTTGCTTCGGCAATTACTGGTTCAGTAACACTTAGGTTGCGTCGAGGCGATGATTATTCGATTATTAATACTAAAGGCAAGAATCTTTCCTACTCACCAGAGAAATTATCTATGGAGCGCACTGAAGGTGCTGCCTTTGGGCCAAGTGATCGAATCGGTCAATTAACTATGAGAAACCTTGATATTGAAGATACGAGAACAAAGCTCGAGTTGTATGCATCACAAGGCCAACTTGGAAGTGCTGATTTTGATCTGATTAAAGAGATCGGCACCGATAAAAAGTAGTCAGTTCATAAAGTAGTATCTGACTTGATGTTTCCGGGGGTCGGTGTAATTCCGAACCGGCGGTTAAAGTCCGCGACCCAAATGAAATTCATTTGGTTGATTTGGTGAAATTCCAAAACCGACAGTTAAAGTCTGGATAAAGGAACATCTAGGAGATAACGCATGTCTGTTTTGCAATGGTTGTTTGAAGCACAAATTCAATTTGGCAGTAAATCAATTACTTATCGAGAAATTATCGGTGGCCTTCTTGGATTAACTAGTGCAGTACTCGGACTGAAGCGAAAGGTATTTGCTTGGCCTGTAGGTATTACTGGCGATGCTCTTTTGTTTACAGTTTTTCTTGGCGCAGTCTTCTCATTTGGTGCAGATGATCAAGAGAAGAATTTTTATGGCCAAGCTGGACGTAACTTATTACTAATATTCGTGAGCATTTATGGCTGGATTCGATGGACTCAACATCGTAAATCTGGCGCACCAGGCACTCCTGCTGTTGTGCCTCGCTGGACTACAACTAAAGAGAAAATGGTTTTAGTTCCTGCCATCATAATTTTCTATACATTGGCTTACCAATTATTTAAATCTCTTGGTCAAACTGGTACTTGGTTAGCCGTTGATACCTGGATATTTACTGGCACTGCTTTGGCTACATTTGGAATGAGCCGTGGCTATGTTGAATTCTGGTTGGTGTGGGTTGCAGTTGACCTAGTTGGAGTTCCATTTGCATTTAGCAATGGCTATTACCCAACCGGTACTTTGTATGCAATTTACCTGCCATTTGTAATCTGGGGCTTTATTTCATGGCTTAAGATCTCAAAGCGGGAAAACGTAAAACAATAAGCAATCAAGTAATTAAAATGGGCCGGAATTTATCTTCCGGCCCATTTTTATAGCTCTTGTAAATCCTCTGGCGTTCCATGCACGCCCTTTAAATCACCACTTAATTTATAACCAATTCCATCTCTTTGAACAGGTCGTTCAGCTTTGCTCCAGTTTGGTGGAACTACTCCAAGCACGCCTTTTTGAAAATCTTCAAAAGCTTTTAAAACTTCAGTTTTAGTGTTCATAACAAATGGTCCCATCCATGCAACTGGTTCACGGATTGGTAGACCACCAAGGATTAACACATCCATAGTTGGAGCACGGGATTCTTGGTTTAGATCCGCAGCAATAACTATTTGATCTCCATCACGATAGGTAACAAGTTGCCCTGTTTTAATTGAATGCTTTTCTTCACCAACAGTTCCAAATCCATTTAAAACATAAGCTAATGCGTTGTATGCAGGATTCCATGGCAGTTGTAATTCACTACCTGGCTGCAAGGTTGCGTGCACTAAAGTTATTGGGGTTTGTGTTGAACCAGGACCTTTATGTCCGGCAACATCTCCAGCAATAACTCTAAGGAGTGCGCCGCCATCACTTGAAGATAAAAGTGCAACATCAGATGCACGTAAATCTTGATAGGCAGGAGGGGACCATTTTTTTGCAGCAGGAAGATTTACCCAAAGTTGGAAGCCATGAAATAGTCCGCCGCTTACAACTAAATGTTCTGGTGGAGTTTCGATATGCAAAATTCCAGCTCCAGCGGTCATCCATTGCGTATCTCCATTAGAGATTGTTCCACCACCACCATGATTGTCGTAGTGATCAAAAATTCCATCAATTATGTAAGTAACAGTTTCAAATCCTCGATGTGGATGCCAAGGTGTGCCTTTAGGTTCACCGGGGGCGTATTCAACCTCACCCATTTGATCTAGGTGAATAAATGGATCTAAGTCAGCTAAGTCCACGCCAGCAAATGCTCTTCTTACTGGAAAACCTTCACCCTCATGTCCTTGCGGGGCAGTAGTTATGCTCTTTACCCGACGGGCACGTGAGTTTGGATCAACAACTACTCTTGGAAGAATAGTTATATCTTTGACTGTTACTGCTGGCAAGATCTCTCCTAAATTTAATTATGTACCTGAATTATACAACTAATTAATCAGTTGAAATATTCCTTATAGGGCTTTTAACGCGCTAACTACTTTTGTAAGCGAATCCTTTGCATCTCCAAAGAGCAAAGTAGTTTTTGGTTCATATAGAAGTTCATTCTCAATTCCAGCAAACCCAGGTCGCATGGAGCGTTTTAGGAAAATCACATTTGCTGCCAAGGCAACATCTAAAATTGGCATGCCATAGATAGGACATCCTGGCGTGGTTTTAGCAGCTGGATTAACCACATCATTTGCGCCAACAACTAAAACAACATCTGTCTGTGGGAATGTTGGATTTATCTCTTCCATCTCTACCAATTGTTCATATGGAACATTTGCCTCAGCTAACAACACATTCATATGTCCTGGCATTCGACCAGCAACTGGGTGAATTCCGTAGGCAACCTCAACACCTTTTGAAGCTAGTAAATCGGCTAACTCTCTAACTGTGTGTTGGGCCTGAGCAACGGCTAATCCAAATCCTGGCACGATCACAACGCGCTGTGCGTAGTTAAGCAAAATTGCAACATCATCTGGTGAACCTGATTTAACAGGTCTGGCATCTGCTTGAGCACTGGCTGGACCTGCTTTGGCTGTAAAGGCACCAAACAAAGTTCCAAATAAGGATCTGCCCATCGCCTCTGCCATTAATCTGGTCAGAATAGTTCCTGATGCACCAACTAATGTTCCGGCAACAATTAATAAAGTGGTTTCTAAAACATAACCAGATGCAGCCACGGTTAATCCAGTGAATGCATTTAGCAATGAAATTACGATTGGAACATCTGCGCCACCTACTGGTAGTACAAACAAAACTCCAAACAAAAGTGAAAGTAAACCATTTATCAACAATGGCGTTGTGCCACCACTTGAAATTACCCAACCACCGCTGGCTAATACGCCCACTAGGGTCAACGCAATTATTTGCCGTCCGAAAGGGAAAATTACTGGTCGAGTTGTCATTAACTCTTGTAATTTCAAGAAAGTGATAATTGATCCGGAAAAAGAGACACATCCAACAATTACTGTAAATACGGTTGCTACCACCACCGCGGTTGTTGCTTCTTCACCTAATTTCAAATACTCAACTATTGCAACCAATGCTGCAGCACCACCACCAACACCGTTAAACAAGGCGACTAACTGAGGCATCTGAGTCATCTGAACTTTTCGAGCTGCTGGAACGCCAACTACAACACCAAAGGCGATCGCAGCTAAAATTAAGTTTTGATTGTTAAGCGCACTTCCACCATTTGCATAAAAGAAGACAATAACTGTTGCGATTGTGGCGCCAAGGGCGCCAATTAAATTACCCCTACGAGCCGATTTTGGTGAAGACAAACCCTTTAAAGCCAGAATGAAACATACTCCAGCAGCTAATCCAATTAAGTCATAGATGTCGCGGCTCATTTGTCATCACCTTGTTTCTGCTTAGGCTTTGACTTACCTTTAAACATCTGCAGCATTCGGTCGGTGACAACAAATCCTCCGACCATATTGATTGTCGCAAGAATCACGGCTGCAATTGCAAGTGATATTTCAAGAGTTGTTTTTGCGTGATCGGCCACCACAATTGCACCAACCAAAATCACACCATGAATAGCATTTGCACCACTCATTAAAGGTGTATGAAGTGTGGTTGAAACTTTAGAAACAACTTCAAAACCTACGAAAACAGAGAGAATAAAAATTGCTAGAAGTGCTAATTCATTGCTCATCAATTCACTAGCCATTATTTCGCCTTCTCTCTTTTTATCCCATTATGCGTAATGGTTGCAGAGTCAATAATTTCATCAGAAAAATCTGGCTCGATAGTTCCAGTAGGTTTTCCATCAACTGATTTACTCATTAACAAAAGTAGATTTACAACATTTCGTGAGAAAAGCATTGATGCATGGAAAGCTAATTGACTTGGTACATCTTTGCCACCCCAAATGCTTACGCCATTACTAGTCTTGGTAATTTCACCGGCAATAGAGCCTTCAACATTACCTCCGCTTTCAGCAGCAAGATCAACAACTACCGAGCCTGGTGCCATTTTTGAAACCATCTCCGCGGTTACCAATCTTGGGGCAGTACGCCCTGGAACAGCAGCGGTTGTTATCAATACATCAGCAGCTGCAATATAAGGTGAGAGCAATTCTTTTTGCTTGTTTGCTCGCTCCTCTGTCATCTCTCTTGCGTATCCACCAGCACCTTCTAAAGCTTCCAGTTCTAAATTAATAAATTTTGCACCCATAGATTTAACTTCATCAGCAGAGGATGGGCGAACGTCGTATGCAGAAACAACTGCGCCTAACCTTTTAGCAGTTGCAATTGCTTGCAGTCCGGCAACTCCCGCACCTAAGACAACCACTTTTGCCGGAGTTACAGTTCCAGCTGCAGTCATTAGGAGTGGAAAAAACTTTGGCGAAAGTTCTGCCGCCACAAGAGATGCCTTATAACCAGCACATAATGCTTGTGAGGTAAGTGCATCCATTGATTGTGCTCTAGAAATTCTAGGAACCATTTCAAGTGAAATTGCGGTAACTCCGGCAGCGATAGCTGCATTAATTGAATCTGTCGCTGTTGCCGGAGATAGAAAAGATATTGTTATTGCACCTTTTTTAAGCGATGCCATTTGAGATGGAGTTAATGGTTGAACTGATAACACCACGTCGCTTCCGGCCAATACATCACCTGTTTTAATCTGAGCTCCTGCAGCTTTGAATTGTTCATCTGCATACTCTGAGGCCAATCCAGCATTTGATTCGATTACAACACTTAAGCCAGCTTTAGTGAGTTTTGAAATGATATCTGGCACCAAAGCGACCCGCTTTTCACCAGACTTAATTTCTCTTGGCACTGCAATTAGCATTTGCTCACCTTATCCAACATTTGCTTTATTTATTACCTTTTAAATCACCGCGAGTTAGGTGATAGAGCAAGGCTTGAATAGTTGTTCTGCGATGAAAGGCTTGACGCCAGACAACAGATTTAGCTCCATCAATAACATCTGCCGAAACCTCTTCGCCACGGTGAGCAGGAAGGCAATGCATAAAAATTGAATCTTTGGCGGTTAATTGCATTAGTTCATTTGTTACTGCGTATGGCGTAAGTGCTTTAACTTTCTCAGCTCGATCTGCCTCTGAATCTCCCATTGACATCCAAACATCGGTATAGATAGCACTGGCATTAGTTGCGGCAACTTTTGGATCGGTTAGCACCTCAATCTTTGCACCCGATTTTTCGGCAATTGCTAAAGCTTGCTTAACAACAGAATCTTTTGGTGCCCATTTACCGCCAGGTGTGGCAACAACAACATGTGCACCCATGGTTGCACCCATAATCAACCAAGCGGTGGCGACATTGTTTCCGTCTCCGACATAAACGAATTTGCGACCCTTAACATTTGAACCAAAAATTTCTTTAATTGTTAACCAGTCTGCTAATAATTGAGTTGGATGGTCATCATCAGTTAATGCATTGATGACAGGAATACTTGAATATTTTCCAAGTTCATCAACATCAGATTGCGCAAATGTTCTTACAATTAGCGCGCTACAAAATCCTGAGATAATTTTGGCTGTATCTGAAATCGTTTCACCACGGCCAACTTGCAAATCATCAGCACGAAGAAATATTGGGGAACCACCTAAGTGTGCAACCGCTGTTTCTGAGGCCAGTCTTGTTCTAGTTGAAGATTTAGTCATATAAATTGCAACAGTTTTTCGAGCTAAAGCCTTCTTTGCTTTCAGTGGTTCTTTGGCGAACTTACTGGCAGTTTTCAGCACAAGCTCGATATCTGATTTTGATAGATCAGAGGTACGAAGAAGGTCCTTTAACGGCTGGCTCATTGGTAAATGGTAGGCGATAAAGTTGGATTAAGATTTGGCCATGGGTTTTCTCGATGATTTACGCGGAAAATCAGGTAAGGCTGGCTTACTTGAGAAGGAGCTTCTTGCTCCGACAGATGAAGGCGACCATGAGCGCTTCTCACATTATGTCGATAAAAATAAGATCACTGAATCTGCAGTAACTGGAAAACCTGTTCGCGCCTTGTGTGGCAAGAAGTGGATACCAAACCGTGACCCACAAAAATTCCCAGTGTGTCCAACATGTAAAGAGATTCACGCTCGCTTAAAGTAATTTCTCAGTCAAAGCCGATACCCTAAAATTCATGAGGTCGCGCACTTTATTTATTTTGATCACCCTTATATCTTTTCTATTCTCAATCCAAACACCAGCGATAGCTGATAACCCACCAAGGCGAATTCTTTCAGGCTGGTTGCCTGATTATTCACTCTCTAGAAATCTGCCTACAGTTGAAGGAAATTTAGATTTAATTCGAGACATCTCTCCATTTTGGTATGGATTAACGGGTGAAACAAGTATTAAAGATAAGTATGCGCTGGGTAGGTACACCACCCCAAAGGATGCGGTCATTGCAAGATTAAAAGCAAATGGATTGATTCTTTTGCCAACCATTACAGATGATACAAAAAAGTTAGTACTTGCGAATTTACTTGCTAATCCAAATTCTCGAACAAATATTGTGCAAACAATTAAGAATTTGGTTTTAAAACATAATTACGATGGTATCGACTTAGACTTTGAAGTCTTTTATACCCAAGACGGTAGATCATCCTGGCCAACAACTAAACCTAACTGGATTGCATTTGTTAAAGAATTATCACTTGCACTCCATGAGCAGGGAAAACTATTGTCTGTAACTACGCCGCCAGATTTTGCACCAGAAACTAAAAGAGCTGGGAATTGGGTTTTTTCTTGGGCTGAAATTGGGCCATATATTGATCGCCTAAGAATTATGGCTTATGACTTTTCTACTGTGAATCCAGGACCAATTGGACCGTTGCCATGGAGTGAAGATGCAGTTAAGTATGCAGCAACTCAAATGCCAGCATCTAAAGTTTTCTTAGGGATTCCAGGTTATGGCCGGGATTGGATTACAAAGGTTGAAGGGGTATGTCCAAAAGATTTTGCATCCTCTGTTGTAGTGGGAGCAAAAGCAGCTGTTGTTATGCGCGAAGCTTTGGCATTGGCAACCACAAATAATGCCGCACCTACCTATAACCAAACTCATGCAGAATCCACATTCACTTATAAGAAAACCTATGTTGATCCAACTAACTCTGCAAGCTTTTGCACAGCATCTCGCACCGTATGGTTTCCAGATGAGCGAAGTTATGCAGCAAGAACTAATTTAGTTGGGAAATACCGATTAGGTGGAATTGCAGTTTGGACCTTTGGTATGGAAAACACAGCAGCGATTACTGCAGTTAGAGATATTGCAAAATCAATCGCACCAGATCAAGTGTCAGGCACAATCTCAACTGACTTAGAGCAGATTGCATATGGCTCAACCTTTAATTTAACTGGCACATTTAAACTGCCAGATAAAACTCCAATTCCATCTTTAAATGTCAGATTTGAAATAAAAGGGGCAAATGAAACTACTTGGCGAAGCTTGGCAGCAGGAGTAACAGATGCCGCTGGAGTAATTTCACTGCCAGTTGTGGTTGGTCAAAAGAGTGAGATTAGATTGGTTTCTGATGCAAGTTGGGAAAGAAGTGAAGGGAAAACGGCTGAAAAAACTATCTCAGTAATTCCAAAGATCCGATTAGATCTACCTACCTCTATAAAGGTAAATACAACTTACCCAATTACTGGCCAACTCTTACCTAGAATTTCCGATATCAAGGTGACGGTGAAACAAAATGCAAAAGCAGTGGCTGAGGTAGTCACTGATGCAAATGGCAGTTTCACCTTTAACGCCAAAGTTGCAACTGCTGGCCTTGCCACCTTCCAGGTAGTTTTCCCCGCTGGTGTTAAGAATTCTGCCGGGGCAAGTGATGAGATAACGGTTTTAGTTAGATAATTAAGCCATGAGTTCCCAAACCCAAACCGAAGAGACTTTGGATTTAAGCAAATTCTTCGACAACCTTTGGGTGGCAATTGTTTGGGATGACCCAGTAAATCTTATGAACTATGTAACTTATGTTTTTATCAAATTATTTGGATTTTCAAAAGAGAAAGCCCATAAGTTAATGATGCAGGTCCATACTGAAGGTAAAGCGGTGGTGGCATCTGGAACTCGTGAAGAGATGGAACGAGCCGTTCAACAATTACATGAACATGGTTTATGGGCAACTTTACAAAGAGATGACCATGGGCCAGTTTAAAGGATCTGCTGCCAATGCTGATTTATCCGTTGCACTTAGCAACGATGAATTACATATTTTAATAAATCTAGTTGAACAATTGTTAGAACTTTTAGGTGAGAGAAATTTTGCCCATCACTATCAATCTGATGATCCATTTGCCCAACTTATGGCGGCCACNATTGGAAACCTTGAATCACCAATTGAGCAACCAGAGGATCCGGTGCTTCGCAGGTTGCTGCCAAATGGGTATGCCGATCCAGAGAGTGCGGCTGAATTTCGCAAATACACNGAGAGCTCACTTCGCACNGTNAAACAAAAGCACCTTCTTTATCTGCGCGAGCAATTAGTTTTTCCAGTAGATCATGAGTTGCCTAAGGCAGATATTGCAGTCACCGATCCCACTCAATGGTTAATTGCAATTAATGATCTGCGAATAGCTCTGGCAGTTCGATTAGATATTGATAAAGATGGGTTTGAGAAGTATGAACTTATGAAGGATTCAGATCCGCAAAAGCATTTACATGCAGTTTATTACTGGCTGGGTGGCATTCAAGAAAGCTTGATAAATCACCTTTAAATAAAAAAAGCGGAGCCAATTTCTTGGCCCCGCTTTTTGTTAGATCAACTAATTAGTGATCGTCCTTCATTCCTTCAGCTACGGATTTCATTCTTGCAATCTTTAGGATTGTAAGACCAAATACGCACTTCGCCAATACGTCGGCAATTGTGTAACCGATCTGGCGATTAACAAATGCGGCTGGATCCAATGCATCTTGTCCCAAAATTGGAAGCAAGTATGCGATTGGGTAAACGCCCCATGTTGCAATCAGAAGTAAGCGCAAGCGACCTACAGTTGCTGCTACTCCTGCTGGTTGACGATCTAGTGACTTTGAAAGCTCTACGAACAATACATACAAGATGTATAGGAAAGGTATTGTTGAAAGTACACCCCAAAGAACCTTGGTGTTATTGTCAGTTGAAATCTCACCTGGGTAACCAAGTGCGATCATTGCTGCTGATGCTGGAACTAAGCGGGTAATTAATGAAGAAGCCGCTGCCTTAGCAAGAGCAAGAACTGCTACTACCTCAACAAGTAGTAGAGGAACTGTAAGGATCCAGTCAACATAACGATATCCCTCGTTAAATGCGCCAGCACCTGTTCCAACTTTTACAGCACCATCAGCAAATGAATCTTCAAATGAATTGAAAATTCTCATGTAGTGGTATGCAGCAATGAATGTAACCATTGATGACATCACAAGTGCTGTGCGGTACTTAGGTAGTACACGTGATTGTGAAACTAATGTATAGATTGTGCAGGCAAGCATTGATACAAGTCCAAATGAAAGGATGTTGTAAACAATTCCAAACTGGTCTGCAGATAATGCAATTGTTGAACTCATCTAAATAAGCCTCCATAGGCATTTAGTTTGCTCATATCCTTTTGGATACAAGCCAGCAATTCTTCATAACCCCATATGAAAGCTATGACTAATTGCCTGGCTTAAGGGTGGCTGTTACTGGTCAGTCCAGCAAGGCAATCCACCGCCATTTCACCCTAATTCCTAAGTAATTATTACCCTAAATTCGTGCAAAACGGACATTTAATCTCCCAACCAGGGTTAGCAAGGCATATCTGCACTCGCCATTTAGACTTACACAAATGGTAACCCCTGATCAGGTAAGTAAGAGCGCTCCAATAGGAATCTTTGATTCAGGCGTTGGTGGGTTAACAGTTGCCCGGGCGATCATTGACCAGCTTCCAGGAGAATCAATTCTCTACCTAGGCGATACAGCTCGCGGACCTTATGGAGTTCGGCCATTAGCTGAGGTTAGAAGTTTTGCATTAGAGATCATGGATCAATTAGTTGTCGCAGGAGTTAAAGCGATAGTCATAGCTTGTAATACTGCAAGTGCTGCAATGCTAAGAGATGCCAGAGAGCGGTATCAAATTCCAGTAATTGAGGTTATTCAGCCAGCAGTAAGAAGAGCTGTCTCTGCAACTAGAAGTGGAAAAGTTGGTGTAATTGGAACCAATGCCACAATTGATTCAAAAGCTTATTTAGATGCATTTGCGGCGGCACCACAATTGAAAATTACCTCTATGGCCTGTCCACTTTTTGTTGAGTATGTGGAGGCCGGCAAAACTTCAGGGGAGGAAATCACAAAAATTGCGCAGCAGTATTTGGCACAAATGAAAACAGAGCAGATCGATACATTGGTTTTGGGCTGTACTCACTACCCACTTTTGACTGGCGTGATTTCATATGTAATGGGCAATGATGTAACCCTGGTATCAAGTGCCGAAGAAACCGCGAAGGATCTTTACCGCACTTTGGTGGAATCTAATCTGCTTAACGATGGGCAAACAAAGGTAAGTCATAGGTTTGTAGCCACCGGTGATCCGGAAAAATTTGCTGTTTTAGCTAGAAGGTTTTTAGGCCCTGAAGTAGTAACTGTTACCAGCAAGATTTAATTCAAATCAAACAAAAAGATCAAAGGGAGCAATAATGAGTAGATCAGATGGCAGAAGTAATGATCAGTTGCGCCCAATCAAATTTACAAGAAATTGGCTAAACAACGCAGAAGGATCTGTATTGGTTGAGTTTGGCAATACTCGCGTTTTATGTGTCGCCTCCTTTACTCCTGGAGTTCCGCGCTGGCTAGTTGGAAAAGGTGAAGGCTGGGTAACTAGTGAATATGCCATGTTGCCACGAGCTACTCATACAAGAAGTGATCGAGAGAGTGTTAAAGGAAAATTGGGAGGACGTACCCAAGAAATTTCTAGATTAGTTGGAAGATCTCTTCGCGGAATTGTTGACATGAAAGCTTTGGGTGAAAACACAATTGTGATCGATTGTGATGTTTTACAAGCAGATGGCGGAACAAGAACCGCTGCAATTACAGGTGCCTATGTCGCACTTGCAGATGCAATTACCTGGGCTAAAGAAAAAGGGCACATTGCCACTGACAGTAAACCACTTGCACAATCTGTAGCAGCTGTTTCCGTCGGAATCGTAAATGGTAAACCAACCCTTGATCTTTGTTATGAAGAGGATGTAAGTGCTGAAACAGATATGAATATTGTTTGTACCGGGGATGGAAATTTTATTGAGGTGCAGGGAACTGCCGAAGGCGCTCCCTTTGATCGAAATTTATTAAATCAATTATTGGATTTAGGTGCTGCCGGATGTGCTGAACTTACAAAGCTTCAATTAGCAGCACTTTCAAAGTAATAATCTCGAACAACAATGCCGCAGATTGTTTTAGCAACTAAGAATCAGGGAAAAATCCTTGAATTTCAAAGATTGCTTAGCAAACATGCTGGTGAAGTTAAAGTACTTGGGTTAAGTGATTTTCCAGATCTTCCAGATGTAGAAGAAAGTGGCAAAACACTAAATGAAAATGCTAAGTTAAAAGCCAAAGCAATATCTCATTTTACAAACTTACCAGCGCTAGCCGATGACAGCGGTTTGTTTATTGATGCGTTGAACTCAAATCCGGGAATTCTCTCTGCTAGGTGGGGTGGATACCAAGGTTCAGATAGCGCAAGACGTGATCAAATAAATATTAGTAAAGTCTTGGATCAATTAAAGGATGTTCGACTTGCAGATCGCACTGCACAATTTAAAGCGGTTGTTTACTTCTATATGAAAAAAAGTAATGGTGAGATTATTGAAAAAGAGGAGTTAGGTGTGCTGCCTGGAGTAATCATCACTGAGCCAAGAGGTTCTGGCGGATTTGGTTATGATCCAATCTTTGTGCCAGTTGGCTTTGATCAAACCCTGGCAGAAATATCACCTGAGGTGAAGGATGAGGTTAGTCATCGGGGCATTGCTATGCGGGCAATGACCACCTTTTTGCTTTCAAATCTGTAATTAGCTGGCAATTTAACTCAATAATTCTCAATCTAGGTGTTGTATCCTTATCTCATCCTTCCCTAAGGTAATTTATCGAAACCTCATCCTGCTAGTAAGAATTATTCAGCTAGTACCGATCTTTAAGGAGTTTTAAGTGGCCGCAAAGAAGAAGGCAGCAAAGAAGTCCGCTGCAAAAAGAAGTTCAGCAAAGCGAAGCGTTAAGAAGAGCACCAAGCGCGCTGCTGCAAAGCCAAGTGCTAAGAAGAGCGTAAAAAAGAGCGCTAAGAAGAGTGCGAAGAAGTCCAGTAAATCAACTACTCGCTATTCAATCCCTGCAGTTCCAATCAGTGGATCATCAAGGGCTTCAGTATCAACAATTTCTACAACACCAAAATCAAACTCATCCTCTAGCTATTCTTCAAAATCTACAAAGAGCAGTAGCAATGCATCCTCTTCTAAGGGAATCGTAATTGCTGTTGTTGTTGGAATTTTGGTTTTAGCGATTGCGGTAATTTCAAGAAACTCTTCATCTGACACCACAACTGTTACACCAACTCCTGCTGCTTCAGAGAGCGTAACTCCAACTGAGGAGCCAACAACTGAACCAACAGGTACTCCACTTGCAGCTCATGAAGCTCCAGTAGGAATTGTTTCACTTTATAACGCATCAGGTGCGACTGTGAATTGGAAAACACCTACAGCTTCAGAAGGCATAACTGGATACAACGTTGAGCTACGCGCTAATGGCACAGGAGAGTGGACATTGGTAGCAACAGTTCCAGCAACTCAATTCAAACAACAAATTACTAAAAATGATGAAACTGGATGGGCACAGGTGAAAGTTTCAACCGTGTACTCAGATGGTGTAGTTGTTGAAGGAAAGATTCACGGATTACCAGGTAGCTGGTCTTAATCTAAATTACTTAACTAATGGCCCTCAATTAATTTGGGGGCCATTATTTATTTATAAAGAGGTTTTTGAAATCACACTTAAGACTAAATCGACATAAACATCAGATCCAGTTGGGCTTAAGTGAACACCATCTGGCGCAAATAGTTCAGGTCTACCAGTAGAAATTCGATCCCAGTCAACTACTTTGGTGTTTGGATAATTAGCTGCCACCTTAGAAATAATTGCATTGTTCGCATCTTTCCAAGCCCTAGGAACTGCGGTGTTAACCACAATAATTTGTGGTTGATTCTTCACAATTTCAAAAATATCAACAACTGTTTGTTCAGAAAGAGCATTGTTATTGCCTAAGTTGAAAACAACTGGGGATGAGGGCACAGATGTTTGATCAACTCTCATTACCGCCAGTAATTCAGGTGCTTGTCTGCCAACCCTGGCATTAATTAGAGAGATATGTTCTTTAGCCTCTAATTTACTTCTAATACCAAGAATTACGCTATCTCCGGTAACCCAAAGCCCAGTAGTACTACCTAAATCTTGCTGTGATTGTGCATCACCTGAATCTTGAACTAGTTGATTCCTTATCTCATCTGTTTTGTTAATCGCTTGAAAAGAGATCGAAGTTGTTACTGCCAAAACCATAATGATTGATGTTAAGACAGATATCTGTTGGCGTAATTTAACTTTTGCCGATCTGTATTTCATTCCCCTAAACCAGTTTTGAACTAATCCTTGGCGAAAAGGAATCTCAACCCAGCGCAGTGAAATATCAGCCAATGCTAAAACTAATAGAACTCGAGCAAGGTAGAGAGCCCAAGTTTGTCCAGATAAATCAACTGAAGGCCTAGTTACTTGGAAAATTACCCAGTGCCAGATATAGATGCCGTAACTTCTCTGCCCCACCCATCTAAATGGTGCTGTACTAATAATTGGCGCAAATCTCGAGGCTGGGTGCACAAGAGAAATAATCACTAAACAACCAAAGATTCCAGCTAGAGGAAAAGCGATTCTGTATAAACTGGCATTTGATTCATCGATAAATAAGAAGGTTGAAATCAATCCAAGTAAGCCAAAGACACCAATTCCATCAATTACATCTTGTGCTCGTTTTTCAATATCTGCACTTAAATTTTGCGGAATCCAAGATACGGCTAGTGCTGAACCCAAGAAGAGTCCTAATGAGTGAGTATCGGTTCCAAAGTAAATATGACTAATTTGTTGAGCATTTGATTGATCAAGTTGAAGTGAAACGAAAAATAAGGTTGTACCGGAAACCATTGCTATGACTAGTGCAATTCTTGCGATGTTTTTCTTTCCAAAATACTTCAAAACACCCAGCAAGATAATTGGCCAAATTAAATAAAACTGCAGCTCAACTGCAAGTGACCATGTGTGCTGGAGCAGCGGAGGCCGGCCAACAGTTTCGAAGTAATCTTGATGGCGCGCGACCAGTAGCCAATTTATGGTTCCAGTAAGGGCAAAGGGTAAGTCTGATAAAAATCTTTTTATTGCCTCTGGCGCCCAAACTCCAATAAAGATAATTGTGCAGACCACCATGAAAAGGAACCCGGGATAAATTCTTCGAAGCCTTGCTGCATAGAATGCTCGAAGATCTAGTGCACTTGATTGATTAATCGAATCTAAAATTAATCGGGTAATTACATAACCAGAAATTACAAAAAATAGATCAACACCTAAGAATCCACCAGGAATCCAGGAAATTCCAAGGTGGTAGAGAACGACAGCCGTAACGGCAATGGCTCTTAAACCATCGATTGAAGAGATATGCCTTACGCCAACTTTACCTGTGCTATTTTTTGAACTCATTTGAAATCATCCAATGCTAAAGAAGTTAAGCATTGTTAACCCCAATTTAAAATTTACTTCTTTTTCTTTTTAGCTGCAGTGCTTTTCTTATTTGCTGCTTGCTTTTTTCGTGCTGCAATAGCGGCAGCTTTCTTACCAGCTCCTGCAACAAATACTTTTCCAGTTGGATTGTTTTCGCTATCAAGGTTGGCATTTATATCTGCTTGCAATTGTGCAAGACGATCAAAGGCATGCTTTAACTTCTGACGAGATTCGGCAATTGCGTGTTCTGCAGCATTTAGTGAAGCATTTTGAGCCTTATGTAAACGATCTGCTTCTGAAATAGCCGAGGATAACCAGGATCGGTAATCAACGATGTTTCTTGCAGCATCTGAGATTAATTTTTGTGCATCACGCTTTGCAGCCGAGGTGTATTGGGCTGCTTCTCTTGCGGATTGATTTAGCAGGCTATCTGCTTCACTTTGTGCAGTTGAAATTAAATCAGCAGCATCATTTTCTGCTGCAGAAATGTATTTACGACCACGAGATTCAGCCGAAGACAGGATGCTCTTTGCCTTGCTTTCAGCTGCATCAAGCTTTTCTTTTGTATTTCGATTTGTTTCAGAAACTATTTTTTGAGCTGCAGTATTTGCTCGCGCTTCGCGTTGCTGAGCAGATTTGATCATGCTCATCGCGGTTTCGGTTGCTAGAATTTCAAACTCTTCACGACTTAAACCCGTAATATCTTTTCGAGACCTCAAGTCATTTAATTGATTTTCTAGCTCTCTAATTCGTTCTAGAGCATTTTGTGTAGGCGCAGGTTTACTTTCATCCTCGCCTTTAAATCCAACCCAACTAAGAAAATTCTTATCAGCCATGTCCTTAGCCTTCCTTACCTACAAATTAATTACAACTGGTGCGGGAGGTGGGACTTGAACCCACACGCCGAAGCACAGGTTCCTAAGACCTGCGTGTCTGCCATTTCACCACTCCCGCATTTATTACTTGAGTG
>B570J14230_10000384_pt1 | contig 17374 bp, 18 predicted proteins | sample LakMenepilimnion_3_FD_14230 | JGI IMG/M metagenome (IMG submission 14230) | reverse complement strand
TTGGGATACCATCTCTTTGCTAGCTCTTTTATCGATGAGACATCAATAGTTCTATAGTGAAGAAAGTTATTTAGTAGCGGCATATCTCTTGCAATAAAGTTTCTATCCATTCCTACTGAGTTGCCAGCTAAAGGGGACTTTCCTTCTGCGGTGTATTGATTCAAATATTCAAGAATCTTTTCTTCAGCTATAGAGAGGCTAACTCCATCTGCTACCTTTTCTATTAATCCAGATTCGCTATGCATTTTCTTAACTTGATCACTCATTGCTGCTAATTTCTCTGGAGTTGTTGCGATAACTAGTTCGATTCCATCTCCAAGCAGATTTAACTCGCTATCGGTTACCAAGACTGCGATTTCAATAAGGGCATCTGAGGCTAAATTCAGCCCAGTCATCTCACAATCGATCCAAATTAAGGCAGGGTTCTCTTGGGCCACGCGGGCACGATACCCCCAACTTCTAGGTCAGAGTTCACCTTCCGTTAACCAAGTGCCTATCCGCTATTTACCCTGAGGGGGTCAGATTCAGTCACGCCGAAGTCCTTCGGCACTTACTTTGATTGAAAGGTTTTCTTAAATGTTCTCAAAGAAGCGAATCCTCGCAATGTTTACAGCGACAGGACTTGCACTCTCTCTAATGAGCGCACCAGCTCTAGCCGCAAAGGCTGAAGATGGTCCGGTCACCAATCTTGGAAAGTGTAGCTCTCGAAACAAAGTTGACTACGATGCTAAAGGTATTGAATATAAGTGCTCCATCGCAGGCGGTGGATTAAAGTGGAAGAAGACCGGCGGTAAAAAAGGTGCTGGCGCTTCAACTTCAACATCTACAATTGATACAAAGAAATATGCCAACGTTAGCGGCACAATTAAAATTGATGGTTCAAGCACAGTTGCACCACTAACTGGTGTAGCAGCTGAAGCATTCCAGAAAATTTCAAGGACTCAGATCACTGTTGGTATCTCAGGAACTGGTGGAGGACAGACTCGTTTCTGTAAAGGCGAGCTAGATATTGCAAATGCATCAGCAGCCTATTCAGCAACGCAGCGCAAGCAATGCGAAGATGCTGGAATTAAGTTCACCGAACTTCGTTTAGCAACAGATGCGCTCTCTGTTGTGGTAAATCCTAAGAACACCTGGGCAAAGTGCCTAACAGTTGCTGAGCTAAAGAAAGTTTGGGAGCCAGGAAGTAAGGTTAATTACTGGAACCAGATTCGCGCTGATTTCCCAAGAGTTAAGATGCCACTATTTGGCGCCGGAACCGATTCAGGAACTTTTGAGTACTTCACAGAGTCGATTAATGGAAAGCCTGCAAAGCGTTCACGCGTTGACTACACCCCAACAGAGGATGACAACGTCACTGTAAATGGTGTTAAGCGCTCAACAGGTGCCATGGGCTACTACGGATTCTCTTACTACAAAGAGAACACCGACATCAATAAGGCAATCCAAATTGATGGAGGTAAGGGATGCGCAGAGCCATCACTAGAGAACGTTCTAAATGGTTCCTACACCCCTCTTGCTCGACCACTATTTATCTATGTCAATAATGACCAGGTAAAGAAGAATCCTGCAATAATCCCATTCCTTGAGTTCTACGCAGCAGATCTAAAGAACCTCTCCGAGAAGGCGAAGTTCCTACCCCTAACTGCTGACCAGACCAAGAAGTTGGAAGCAGATCTTGCTGAACTAAAGAAGCTTGCCAACTAAGGTAAGGTTTTATTAGTAGTTAAGAAAGCTTGAGAAAGAAGTAGTAAGAAGTTATAACGAAGAGGGGTAGAGGATGAGCACCACAGCACAGAGCGGCAGCGCCGTAATGTCGCTAGCTCCCTCTACCCACCTTCGCAGAAGAAATCTAATTCAATTAGTAATAACCAGATTGATGGCCTCAGCCACTGTAATCTCTGTGCTGGTCACAGTTGGAATTGTTCTCTCTCTTCTTCCCACCACCTTTAGACTTCTTAGAGAGATAACCACACAAGTATTTGGAACTGTCTGGGCTCCTTTATTCACCCCTTCGCAATACGGAATGGCCCCCTTATTTACTGGAACTTTTATTATCGTTTTGATTGCCATGGTTATTGCAATTCCTATTGGACTTGCTGCAGCGATATTCCTAAGTGATTATGCAACTTTTAATCTTCGCCGAATCGTTAAACCAATTCTTGAGATCTTGGCTGGAATCCCTACAGTTGTTCTAGGTCTCTTTGGCCTCTATGTAGTAAACCCAGAATTTGTTGAGAAATATTGGCCAATTGGTGAGCCTCTGGCATACACCGCTCTTGGAGCTGGGTTGATGACCGGAATTCTAATTATTCCAATTATTGCCTCAGTTGCCGATGATGCGCTCTCATCTGTACCAAGAGCAATGCGTGAGGCGGCCTATGCATTGGGCGCAACTAGACGAGAAGTTGCAACAAAAGTAGTTTTAAATGCCGGTCTTTCTGGAGTGGTGGCTGCTTTGATTTTGGCCTTTGCCAGAGCTTTTGGCGAGACCACTATTGCTCTCATGGTTGCTGGAAGTTATCCAAAGCTCTCAGCAAATCCAGGTGATCCAATGCAGACGATGGCATCCTTTATTGGTTTTGCTGGAATTGGCGATGCGGAAGTTGGTTCATCTGCCTATAACACGATCTTCCTTGTTGGAACTGTCTTATTTACAGTTACTTTAATTCTTAATATCTTGGGAAATAGGTTTATTTCAAGATTTAGAGAGGCCTATGAGTGATGGCAACTACTAGTACTTCACTTGAAAGTCGCGTATCAATTGATCGCCGAATTAAAGATTTTAGCTTTACTACTTTTCTCTCAATTAGCATCGTAGCCTCACTTGCTTTTATTTTTTATATCATCTATCGCCTCTATAACAATGCTGGATACTTACTCTCCTGGGATTTAGTTACATTCTTTCCCTCCTATGACATTGACACTGCAGGTTTTCAATCATCAATTATGGGAAGTATCTGGGTGGTGGGATTTGCCACCCTCTTTGCAGTTCCTGTTGGAGTAATGACCGCGCTTTATTTNGAGGAGTTTGCTGGAAAGCGAAATCGTTTTACTGCGCTCATTGAATTAAATATTCAAAACCTTGCCGGTGTTCCAGCTGTTGTCTTTGGATTAATCGGACTTGCNTTTATTGCTCGCGGCCCACTTAGCTGGGGCTTTACAGTTGGATCTGCCGCCATCGTTCTTGGAATGTTGATTCTTCCAGTGATCATTATTATTACTCGCGAAGCCATTAGAGCTGTTCCTCCCTCATATAAAGAGGGTGCGCTAGCACTTGGCGCCACACAATGGCAGGCTGTTAATAAGTTAGTTATTCCATCTGCTATCCCTGGAACTGCGACTGGAACGATTCTTGCGGTATCAAGAGCTATGGGTGAGTCAGCCCCCCTACTCCTTCTAGGCGCCCTCTCATTTGTTACCTTTAATCCAACGGGCCTTGATAGTGGTTTTACCATTCTGCCGCTTGCGATCTTTAAATACGCCTCAGATTCCAGAGAGGAATACCAAGTTCTAGCCTCCGCTGGAAGCTTGATTCTTCTAGCGATTCTCTTTGCGATGAATCTATCTGCCATCTTGCTCCGTGATTACACCTTGAGAAAGAGGAACGTTTAATGTCGATGATTTCAAATCAATCACAGGCAAGTAAAGTTGCCGCATCAGAGCCAAAGAAAGGGTCAAACCCAATGAGCAGCTCAACCGCCAGTAGAAAGCCAGGCGAGCCTTTAAAGTTCGTTGACCCGGTCTTTACCCTTAAAGATGTAGCAGTCTCATATGGCAACTTCGTCGCGGTAAGTGATGTAAATATGCAGATTCCATCTCATGACATCACAGCCTTTATCGGCCCATCTGGTTGCGGCAAGTCAACGCTGCTTAGGACTTTAAATAGAACTAATGACCTAATTCCTGGCGCAAAAGTTCACGGCTCACTTTTTTATCATGATGCAGACCTCTATCACCCAAGTGCAAGCGCAGTTGAGGTAAGAAGGCGCATTGGTATGGTTTTCCAGAAGCCAAATCCATTTCCTAAGAGCATCTATGAAAATATCGCCTTTGGTCCAAAAGTAAATGGCAGACCTAAGAAGTCAGAGCTAGATGACATCGTTGAAAAATCTCTAAAGTCAGCTGCGCTCTGGGATGAAGTTAAAGATCGCTTAAATGAATCAGCCCTTGGCCTCTCAGGTGGTCAGCAGCAACGTCTCTGCATCGCTCGCTCCATTGCAGTTGAGCCAGAAGTCATCTTGATGGATGAGCCTTGCTCAGCCCTTGATCCAATTGCCACTTTGCGCATTGAAGAGTTGATGGCAGAGCTTAAGAAGCAGTACACCATTGTTATTGTGACTCACAATATGCAGCAGGCTGCTCGCGTAAGTTCATACACCGCCTTCTATGTAACCGAGGTGAATTTAACCTCTGATCGCCGCACTGGAAAGCTTGTTGAATTTAATGAAACTAAGAAGATGTTTAGTACTCCAGATGATGAGAGAACTGAGGCTTACGTAACCGGCAAAATGGGTTAACTCCTAAGAGAAAATAATTAATCCTGGGATTTCGAGGGGTCCTGGGATTTTTTATTGCCCAAATACAATGCGCGCCCGGCAGGAATCGAACCTGCGACAACCCGCTTAGAAGGCGGGTGCTCTATCCGACTGAGCTACGGGCGCATTTACCGACCTAAGTCTATCTAGTGCCAAGTAATGCTCGGATAAACGATAAGGTTTCGCCTCGTGGCAGAGTTCATTTATACAATGAAGAAGGCGCGTAAGGCGCATGGCGATAAGGTCATTCTCGATGATGTGACTTTGATGTTTCTACCCGGGGCAAAAATAGGTGTTCTTGGCCCAAATGGCGCTGGAAAATCAACGGTCCTTCAAATTATGGCAGGGCTGCAGCAACCATCAAATGGTGAGGCCTACTTAAGTCCTGGATATAGCGTGGGGATTTTGCTTCAAGAGCCGCCGCTTAGCGAAGATAAAAATGTTTTGGAAAATGTGCAAGAGGGAGTGGCAGAAACTATTGCCTTACTTGATCGCTTCAACAAAGTATCTGAGGAGATGGCAAGCCCTGATGCTGATTATGACAAGTTGCTTGCAGAGATGGGAAGCTTGCAAGAAAAGCTAGATCATTTAAGTGCTTGGGATTTAGATTCACAGTTAGAACAAGCAATGGACGCTCTTAGATGTCCACCTCCTGATGCTGATGTCAAAGTTTTATCAGGCGGTGAGAGAAGAAGAGTTGCGCTCTGTAAATTGCTATTGCAAAAGCCAGATCTACTTCTCCTTGATGAGCCAACTAACCATCTTGATGCAGAATCTGTGTTATGGCTTGAGCAATTTCTTTCAAAGTATGAAGGAACAGTTGTTGCAATCACACATGATCGCTACTTCCTAGATAACGTCGCGCAATGGATCTTGGAATTAGATCGAGGACGGGCATATCCTTATGAAGGAAATTACTCGACATATCTTGAAACGAAGGCAGCAAGACTAAAAGTTGAGGGACAAAAAGATGCCAAGCGGGCAAAGCGATTGGCAGAGGAGCTTGATTGGGTTAGGCAGAATGCTAAAGGGCGACAAGTTAAATCAAAGTCGCGTCTTGCAAGATATGAAGAGATGGCAGCAGAGGCTGAGAAGGCTAGAAAGCTTGATTTTGAAGAGATTCAAATCCCAATGGGACCAAGGCTTGGAAATATCGTTGTTGATGTTGAAAACCTTTCAAAAGGCTTTGGTGATCGCCTCCTAATTGATGATCTCTCATTCTCTCTGCCACGAAATGGAATTGTGGGAGTAATTGGACCAAATGGAGCTGGAAAGACAACGCTATTTAAGATGATCTTAGGACTTGAAACACCAGATTCAGGAAGTATTAAAGTTGGTGAGACGGTAAAGGTTTCATACGTTGATCAATCAAGATCAGGAATTGATCCAAAGAAATCACTCTGGGAAGTTGTCTCAGATGGCCTTGATTTTATGAAGGTTGGCGCAGTTGAAATGCCAAGTAGGGCATATGTCTCTGCCTTTGGTTTTAAAGGACCAGATCAGCAGAAAGCGGCTGGAGTTTTATCAGGAGGAGAGCGCAATAGATTAAATCTTGCACTCACTCTAAAGATGGGTGGAAACCTCCTTCTTCTAGATGAGCCAACTAATGATCTAGATGTTGAAACACTTGGATCGCTAGAAAATGCTCTCCTTGAGTTTCCAGGATGTGCGGTAGTGATCTCACATGATCGTTGGTTTTTAGATCGCGTTGCCACTCATATCTTGGCCTATGAAGGAGAGTCGCAATGGTTCTGGTTTGAAGGAAACTTCGACTCATATGAGAAAAATAAGATTGAACGACTTGGAGCTGAAGCTGCTCGCCCTCATAGAGTCACCTATAGAAAGTTAACTCGATGAGATCGCTACATAAAGCACTTGTTCGCTGGGATGATCTTGATGCGATGAGCCATGTTAACAATGCTAAATATCTAACCTTGGCTCAAGAGGCTAGATTTGAATGGTCCTTTTATTCTCATGTTAGTAAAGGTGACGTTCCTGGAATTCTAGAGATGGTAGTTGCAAGAGCTGAGATAGATTTCATTGCTCCAATCTTGCAAGGTGGATTCTTTGTCGATGTCGAGCTCTGGGTAGAGTCAATCGGTAACTCATCATTTGTAATGGGCTATGAGATAAAAAGCGGTGACAAAATTTATGCCCGGATTAAGTCGGTTCAGGTAGGAATTGATAAGGAGAGCGGAAAATCACGCCCACTTGAGGCAAGTGAGCGAGCATTTCTTGAAAAATACCTTGAGGTGAAGAGTTGAGTTCAAAGTTAGCCCCAAGAGGGCAGCGGCCTTGGTGGAGGGATGCTGTTACCTATCAGATCTATATCCGCTCCTTTGCTGATTCAAATGGCGATGGCATAGGAGATGTTGGCGGGATTAGATCAAAGCTTGGGTATTTAAAGAAGCTTGGAGTTGATGCCATCTGGATCACTCCTTGGTATCCATCACCACAGAAAGATCATGGCTATGACGTTGCTGACTATCTAGATATTGAACCTGATTATGGCACTTTAAAAGAGGGCGAGCTATTAATAAAAGAAGCCCATGATCTAGGGATTAAAGTAATTATCGATATCGTTCCAAATCACACCTCTGATCAACATAAGTGGTTTAAAGAAGCGCTTGCCTCCAAACCAGGATCTGCTGCAAGAGATAGATATATCTTTAGAGAAGGTAAAGGTAAAAATGGGGAGNTTCCCCCAAATAATTGGCAGGCAGTATTTGGCGGCCCTGCCTGGAAGAGAGTTACNGAATCTGATGGCAAAAAAGGACAGTGGTATCTACATCTCTTNGCCGTTGAGCAACCAGATTTNAATTGGGAAAATANCGAGGTNNTAANNCACTTTGAGGATGTTTTAAAGTTCTGGCTTGATAAGGGCGTTGATGGATTTCGTATTGATGTGGCACATGGGATGTTTAAAGAGAGCGGCCTTCCCGATGTTCGAAGTAGTTGGATAGAAAAAATCTTTGGCAAGAATAATCTCACTCGGATGTTAAGTCCTGAACATAAGCCATTCTGGGATCAAGAGGGAGTCCACGATATCTATCGCAGCTGGAGAAAGATTCTTGACTCATATGATGGTGATCGAATGGCGGTAGCGGAGGCTTGGGTTAGCCCTGCTTCAAGAATTGCAAAGTATGTAAGAAGTGATGAACTACAAAACTCCTTTAACTTTGAGATGCTCACCACCCTCTGGAAAGCCGATCAAATAAAGGAGAAAATCAATAATTCCATTGGCGCCTTAGCTGAAGTTGGAGCGCCAACTTCCTGGGTATTTAATAACCATGATGTGGTTCGCTCCGTTGATCGCCTCGATTTAGGGCTAACAAATCATGGCGACACCACTTTTTCTCGCCATGGCGATGTCAAGAAACTAAATATTGCAAGGGGAACACTTAGAGCAAAGAGCGCAACTCTTATGGCCCTTGCTCTTCCCGGCGGGACTTATCTCTACCAAGGTGAAGAGCTAGGTCTTCCTGAGGTTAGGGATATTCCAGAGGATCGATTAACCGATCCAAGATGGCAGATGAGCAACTATAAAGATCGAGGAAGAGATGGTTGCAGAGTTCCAATTCCATGGAAGAGTGATTCAGGTGGTGCATTTGGGTTTTCATCAAATGAGAATTTAACTCTGCAGCAGGCCTGGCTACCACCAAGTTCCTGGTGGGGAAAATACTCTGCTGAATCTCAAGAAAGTGATCCAAACTCGACTCTAAATGTTTATCGCAAGGCGCTCGCTATTAGAAAGAATGAACCTGGACTTGGCGATGGGGCTATGGAGTGGATTGATGCGCCAAGCCAAGTCGTGGCATTTAGAAGAGGTGAAGATTTTGCTTGCTATATTAACTTTGGAAGTGAGATAGAGCTACCAAGTAATTCAGAAGTCCTTCATTCAAGCGCGCCGCTAAATGCAAATTTTCTACCAACTGATACTGCAGTCTGGCTAAGAGTAAGCAAGTGAGTAGCAATACTGCCCTGCAGGAAAAAACTGTAAAGGTCTTAGCAACTGCCCAGGTTCTAAATGGAGTGGGAGTTGCTGGAACCGTTGCAGCAGGATCACTTCTTGTTGCATCAATTACCAACTCTGAGACTCTGGCAGGCCTTGCTCAGACCTCCTCAGTACTAGGAGCGGCAGCTCTAGCCCTTCCACTTGCCCGTCTAACAAGTAGGGGAGGAAGACGCCTTGCTCTCTCAGTTGGCCTAATAGCTGGCGTAATTGGCTCACTTCTTGCAATTTTTGGTGGCTCAAGAGAGAACATATATTTAATGCTCACTGGAACATTTCTAGTTGGAGCAGCATCTGCTGCTGGCTATCAAGCAAGATTTGCTGCAATTGATCTTGCAACAGATGAAAAACGAGCTAAGCAACTCTCATTTGTAGTTTGGGGCTCAACAATTGGCGCAGTTTCTGGCCCAAACTTAATGGAGCCTTCTGGAAATTTAGCAGAATCATTAGGGCTACCAAGACTTACCGGGCCTTATTTGATTTCAGCTGTAACTCTAGCTCTTGCAGTTCTTGTCATCCAATTATTTCTAAGGCCAGATCCCTATCTAACTGCAGCAAAAGATTCAGGAGCAGCAAACCTTCCTAGAGTAAAGACAAAGGTTGCACTCAAACACATTCGCTCTAATGCCAGAGCCTCATTTGCTATTGCAGCAATTGCTATCGGACATATTGCAATGGTGGCTGTAATGGTTATGACGCCGGTTCATATGGCCCATGTTGATGTCACCTTAACTATAATTGGATTGGTAATTAGCGTTCATGTCCTTGGTATGTATGCCTTCTCACCACTTGTGGGAGCGCTAACAGATCGCCTTGGAAGATTAAGAGTGATTCAAATTGGCGTAGCAATTCTCCTATCTTCAGCTCTAATTTCAGGATTTGCTAGAGCAGATGATGCAATAACTCTAGGAATTGGGTTATTTTTTCTTGGCCTTGGTTGGTCCTGCACGCTAATTGCAGGCTCTGCACTATTAACAGAATCAGTAGCGCCAGAGTTTAAGAGCGCATCACAGGGGGCAAGTGATCTTGTTATGAANCTCTCTGGAGCAAGCGGCGGAGCAATTGCTGGAGTTGTTATCGCCACTCTCTCTTATGGTTGGCTATGTCTGCTTTCAGCAATTCCNGTAGCACTTCTTGGCCTCTGGTCGCTAAAAATTAAAGCTAGATAGCCTTTTTCATGAGCCTCTATGAGCAGATGGGCGGGAGAAAAACCTTCGAGAATTTAGTCTCACATTTTTATGCGCTCGTTGCCATAGATCCAGTACTTCGCCCGATGTATCCGGATGATGATTTTAAAGGCGCAGCTGAGCGACTCTTGATGTTTCTTGAACAGTATTGGGGAGGACCAGATACCTATAGCCAGGTAAGGGGACATCCACGGCTTCGAATGAGACATGCACAATTTAAAATTGGTGAAAAAGAGAGGGATGTCTGGTTATCCCATATGAAATCAGCAGTTGATTCACTTGAGATGGATAATGAAATGAGAGAGCAGCTCTGGAGCTATTTAGTTATGGCTGCTAATTCAATGGTTAATCAAGAACGAGATCTCTGAGAACTATTTCCAACCTTTAATATCTCGCCATTTCTTAAATACCAGAGCGTTCCTTTTCGATCTCTAATCGTTGTAACTCTTAAGCCAACGCTCTCTACTTTTCCTTTTACCTCTAACACCTCAACGCTATCGCCGACTCCATATTGATCTTCAAGAAGCATAATGATTCCNGAGAAAACATCACGGACAATGCTCTGAGCNCCAAGACCAACTGCAAAACCAATTACGCCAGCAGATGCCACAAGTGGTCCAAGATCAACTCCTAATTCACCAAGGATCATGGCTCCTGCGATTAGTCCAATGACGGCCTTTGATGAACTATTTAAAACAGAAGCTGCAGTTCTTGCCCGCTCTCGCTGTCTTGTTATCGATCTCTTCTCACCAGGGATGAAATCAGCTTCGGCTACTTTACTTAAGGTTTTAGTAATTGCCCGTGAGGATATTTTTTGAATGAAAATAGCCAGGATCAAAATGATCGTTATTCGCAAGGGGGAGCCGAGAAACCACTCCAGCACCTGCCTTAGGCTCAGATCTAGCTCCATTGGGAAAGACTTTATAAGAACTTAACCAAATATCCGCACAAAACCCACCAACTTCGGGCAGGATTTCCCCCACGACGCGAGCCACGCGTCGGATAGACGGGGGAATTAGAACGGTGAATAGCTCATCGAGAAGGACTTTAGTTCTAAACGCTACCTACGAGCCACTAGGTGTCGTTTCTGATAGACGCGCGCTCATTTTAATTTTAAATAACCGCGCCACCATGATTGAAGAATCTGGCGTAACACTTCATTACTCATCTGGATCAATGGAACTTCCTGCAGTAATTAGACTTCATAAATTTGTAAAGATTCCATATCGCCACACTGTTCCACTCTCACGCAGAGCAATATTTGCTCGCGATGGTGGTCGCTGTGTTTACTGCGAGAGCGCTGCAACATCAATAGATCATGTACTTCCTCGAAGTAGGGGAGGCGATCATTCTTGGGAAAATGTTGTCAGCGCCTGTCATCGCTGCAATCATGTAAAAGCTGATAGAACTTTGAAGGAGCTAGGTTGGAGACTTCGCTCACTTCCTCGTGAGCCAGTTGGAGCTGCTTGGAGGATTTTAGGAACAGCAAGAGCTGAGGAGCGTTGGGTGAGATATCTGGCTCCATTTGGAGTTGTTGGCGCTTCTGCCTAAACTTGAATCTATGTCAATTCAATTAGCTTTAAATGAAGATGGCTCCATGCCTGGTGAGCCGCTCGCTTTTCTCGAGGGCTTTCTCTGGTTCTTTGTTACTCCAGTTTCGATAACGCTATTTATCTGGGTAGCAGTGGTTGCACTTGAGAATGTTAAGAAAAGTAAAGCTAATCGCGCCCCAAGTGATGTAATTACTCGCATTGGCGAGTAATTAGTTATCTATTCCTCTGACTCTTAGCGCTCGCTCTAAAGAATCCTTAGCCTCCAAGATATGGCGGCGAAGAGTTGGATGGCTATCTTTTCCAGGGCCATTTAGCCAGGCATCTGTTTTTGCAAGTGTCTGACTTGAAATCAAATAGCTGGGATAGAGAAGATCAATAATGCTAGATGAGACTTCATAACTCTTGGTGTTGTAGGTTTCAAGAATTAAATCAAAGTAGCGATCAACAAATCCTTCATGCAGGTGGCGCTGAATCGGGCGGTTATAGCCTTGAATAGCTGAGAGCCTTGACCAATTTGTGATGCTCTCATCCTCTGTTGCCTTTTTAAATGCTGCCTCCTTTGCCTCAAGAGTTGGAAAGGCTGCAATACATCTCTCATGGCTAAGGGCGCCAGTAAGGGTGTTATCGCGCTCTAGCTCTGCATCTATCTCAGCTCTTGAGCTTAATCCTCGCTCCACTAGGCAGAGAATTAAATGCCATCTTAAGTCAGCATCAATTTTTAGATCCTGGAATTTGCCATCCAAAATGTTTCTAATCTCAGCGCCCTGCTCTTTGCTATGTGCCAGGGCTGCAAAACTTCTAGCAAACTGGAGCTGGTGATCACTTCCAGCCTTTGCCGACTTAAGAAGAGATAGAAGCGCACCTGCAACCTTTTCTCTTAAGGTATCTCGATTTCTATCTGCAGCATAGATTTCAACTGCAGTGTTTAACTGCGACATCAAGGCTGTGACTGTGGTGATGTCATCTTCGCCAGCAAGGCCTGTTAAGGCTATTTCTATAAAGTCAGTTGCAGATAGCTCAGCATCTCTAAACATATCCCAAGCTGCAGACCAACAGAGAGCGCGAGAGAGACCATCATTTAATTTACCAAGGTGAGCTTTTAAGGTAGCAATAGATCCATCATCAAAGCGAATCTTGGCGTAGGTAAAGTCATGATCATTTATCAAAATAAGATCTGCCAACTTCTCACCACTTAACTCTTTAACTTGCGTTAAATCACCTGTGATATCTAGCTCTACGGATTTTCTACGGAGTAGTTGTCCCATCTTTTAAATCAAATAGTCCAACAGCTGCGCGGTGGGGACGAAGCTCAGTTGATCCTGCCGGAATTTTGGGAGCTTCTTGTTTGATAGCGATTGATTTATAACTATCGCCATCGGTTTCAATAACTGGGCGGAGAGTATTTACCCCTGAAGTCTGAAGCCAGGTTGACACCCAACTACTTAAATCTCGCCCGCTAGTTGCCTCAAGCTCCACTAATAAATCTAATAAGACGGTATTTTTAAAAGCATGCTTAGCAAAGTACTTCTGCAAGCCCTTAATGAAGTTATCTCGACCAACGTGAGCTACCAATTGATGAAGAACTGATGCTCCCTTGGCATAGGTAATGCCATCAAAGTTAGCTTTTACCGTGTCGATATCGACCATATCGGTGGCAATTGGATGGGTTGATGAGAGTTGATCTTGGCGATAGGCCCAATTTTTTCTTTCAGCGTTAAAGCCGGCCCAAGAATTTTTAAATTTAGTTGCTTCGACTAGGGCTAAATATGAAGACCACTCGGCAAATGATTCATTAAGCCATAGATCATCCCACCACTTCATAGTCACCATATCTCCAAACCACATGTGGGCCATTTCATGAAGAATTGTGTTGGCTCTTGCGTTATACATCCGCTCTGTTACTTTGGAGCGAAATACTAAGAGGTCCTCTCTAAAAGTAACAGCGCCAGCATTTTCCATAGCGCCCCAGTTAAAGTCCACCACAGCAATCTGATCGTATTTATCAAAGGGATATGCCAGACCAAAGACTTCTTCAAAGTAGGCAAAGCCTTGTTTAGTAATTAGAAATATCTCATCAGAATCAAGATGTTCAAATAGGGATTTACGACAGTAAATTCCAAGTGGAATACTCTTCTTGCCTTCATACTTATCATGAATGAAAGAGTAAGGACCTGCAACAAGGGCCGTGATGTAGGTTGACATAATTGGGGTAGTAGTGAACTCCCACTTCTTTTTATCCCCAAGATCACTTACCTGCATTACTGGATTATTTGAAATCACTTGCCAATGAGCTGGAGCTATTGCAGTGAATGAAAAAGTGGCCTTTAGATCTGGTTGATCAAAGCAGGGATACATATTTCTGATAAATGCAGTCTCACCTTGAGAGTAGAGATAGACCTCGTTATCAGCTGGATCTACCGAGCGCTGCAGACCCTCACCGCACTTGGAGTAAATCGCCTCAATTTCAATTACTAATTCATTGCTGGCTTGAAGATTTTTTAGAAATACGCTCTCGCCATCATAATTTGAAACATCAACGCTTTGACCATTAAGGGTTGCCGAGATGATCCTCTTTCCAACTGCATCGATAAAGCTCTCATAACCAACCTTGTTGCAATCAAAGCTGACTTTGGTGGTGGCTATGAAGCTCTCTGCCCCCCCGCTTACATCAAGTAAGACCTCATAGTGCTTAATAGAAAGGTGAGAGGAGCGTTCAGCGGCTTCAGCGCGCGATATGTTATTTCCAGGCATGCGCGTATCCAAGCAGAGATGGCACTCTTTGCCACTATGGCCAGCCAAAAATCTGAGGAGTTTCGCTTAAGAAGCTTTCGTCTGCGCGGTGAGCGGATGACTAAGGCTCAGGCTGGGGCCATTGATGAGCATTTAGGTGAGTATGAAATCCCGCTAGATCGCCCAATTGAACTATCGAAGATATTTCCAAAGGATAGATATAAAGAGATTGTCTGTGAGATTGGAAGCGGGATGGGTGAGGCTAGCTCTCAGATTGCCTTTGAAAATCCAGAGAGCGGATATTTAGCAGTCGAAGTTCATAAGCCCGGAATCGGAGCTCTGCTAATTCGAGCAAACAATCTTGGAATTAAGAATTTAAGAGTTATTAATGAAGATATCTATCTAGTCTTAAGGGATTACATCCCAGATTCAAGCTTTGATGCCTTTCATATCTTCTTTCCAGATCCATGGCCAAAGCGGCGTCAACATAAGCGTCGTCTATTAAGTTCTGAATTTATAGAGACCTTAGCTACAAAGCTAAAACCTGGTGGTCGAATTAATGTTGCAACAGATTGGCAGCCTTATGCAAAAGAAATAGAGTCAAACTTTGCTAACAGTAAAAGTTTTAATGGTGGAGTAATCCAGCGCCCAACATGGAGGCCTTTAACTAAGTTTGAATCGAAGGGTCTTGGCAAAGAGCATCTAGTGACAGATCTGCAATACTTTAAGAATTAAAGTTGGCCTTTTTCTTCATACTTTGAAATTAAGCCAATTCTTCTTACATGGCGCTCATCTTCGCTAAAAGGTGTTGAAAGAAAAGTATCCACTAGCTCTAAACAGAATTTTTCATCATGCATTCTGCCGCCAAGAGATATGACATTGGCATCGTTATGCTGCCTAGCAAGCTTTGCAATCTCAACGCTCCAAACCAGAGCTGCTCTTACCCCTTTAACTTTATTTGCTGCCATCTGCTCGCCATTTCCTGAGCCCCCGAGAACAATGCCAAAAGAGCCCGGATCTTTTGCAGTTGCAAGCGCTGCTGGAATACAGAACTCTGGATAGTCATCGAGCGGATCAAAGCTATGTGGCCCATGATCTGTTACTTGATGGCCTTGGCTTTGAAGATGAGCGATGATTTTTGCTTTAAATTCCAGCCCCGCATGATCACTACCAATATGAATCCTCATAGGGCTACCTTCTCAAATAAAAATAAGAACCGCTGGCATTTCTACCAGCGGTTCTTATACGAAGGGGGAGAGAAATGAACTTATCTAGGCTAAAGCCTTATTTGCCGCCACGTCCGTGACCCTTTTTGCCAAAGCCTTTAAAAGCCTTGCCAATTTTGGCTTCGTTATTGACCATAGCAGTAATTCCAGCTGTTAGTTTTGATTTAAGTGCAGTGGCTCGCTCAGCACTTAGCTTTCCACTTGCTACGGCAGCATCGATTTTCTTACTTTCATATGCCACCAGAGCTGCGATTAATGCATCTTTCTTATCGCCTGCGATAGCGGCAAGTGTTTGACCCGCCTTACGTTTGGCTTCAAGAGTTGCTGCATCAATGCCAAGAGCATCAGTAATTACTTTGATTCGCTCAGCTTTTGCTGCTTCATAAGCAGCTTTGCCTGCGCCTCTTGCATCCTGCATCGCTTTAGAAATTGCATCTACTTGTGCTTGTGTCAAAGTTCCATTTGAAACGAGCCTACTTAAAATATTTGAAATTCCTTTACCATCTCTAAACTTGTCATCAGCTACAGCGCCTGTAGTACTGCCAAGTGAGAGAGCAAGTGCTGCGATTGCAGATCCTGCAATTAATCTTTTCTTCATTGATACTCCTACTCCACTCATTCATCTAATCATGGGCCCTTGCCCCTGATAGGTATGATGTAAATCTATCAACCTGAGATAGGTAGGACAATAACCTGAGAGAGGGCTTAAAGTTATTCTTCTATCACACGCTACTTATACGGCCAGATAGTGGAAATTGATATAGCTAAATAGTTCTACATATTCATTTAAGGCTTTGCCAGGCTATAGCTCCACATCCCTATCTAAGGGGTCTAAGCCCCCTATTAGGAGGGGTATTTATGGCTACATGGCTTTATCTAACTCGCATCTTTATGGCGCTATCACTATTTACTGCAGTGGGAATAACTCCACTATCTGCTGCTGGCAGAACTAATAAGTCTCTAGCAAACACCATCTTAAGTGGCAAAGCGGTTCCAACTTCTAAAGTTGGAATTGATGGAGATTTTTATATCAACACCAACACATTTCAAATCTATGGGCCAAAAGTTAATAATCGCTGGCCAGCTCCAATAAGTCTTATTGGGCCAACTGGAAGTGCGGGAAGTGATGGCAAGCAAGGAGATAAAGGATCAAGCACTAGTGGTGCTACGGGATCAAAAGGTGAGAAAGGAGAAAAGGGAGATAAAGGCGATACTGGCGAGAAAGGAGAGAAGGGAGAAAAAGGTGAAGTTGGAGCAGTTGGCGCAAAAGGTGATACAGGTTTAACTGGGGCAACTGGATTAACTGGTGCAACTGGATTAACTGGTGCAACTGGGTTAACAGGATTAACAGGCGCAACTGGATTAACTGGCGCAACTGGGTTAACAGGAGCGACAGGATTAACAGGTGCAACTGGACCCATTGGTGCAACGGGATTAACGGGACCTACAGGTGCCACTGGTGCAACAGGAGCAAATGGATCTTCTGGATTAGCAGGTGCGACTGGTGCAACAGGACCAACAGGTGCTACTGGTGCAACGGGAGCAGTAGGTGCCACGGGCGCAACTGGAGCTACTGGGCCTTCAAATGTTCAAGTGGGAGAAATTTCTTACACATCTGCTCTTGTGGGAAATGCTGGCGTTTCACTTGCTTCAACCAACTTTGCAACTCTTGAAGCAGGCAAGAGTTATTTGTTTGATGTATTAGTTTGGGGTAAAACAAGTAGCTTATCTCTAGATCTCGCACTCGCTGTCTCTGCGATGGGTCAAGCGCCAACAATTACAACTCATTGGATTTCAACAAATTCGCGAAACTATCGAGGAAATACTGGCCAAAGGGAACTTTCTTTTTTTGGAAGAGTAATCATTAACGGAAGTTCAACCATTACCAATTATCAATTAGCCGTCACCGTGAGCAGTGGGAGCACGATAGTTTCGTTTGATCAAGTGACGCTAGGTGGAGGTTTTTCAGGTCAACTAGTTGGAAGCGTCACTGGATGATCTAGAAAAGATTGGAGCGGGCGACGGTAATCGAAACCGCGTGGCTAGCTTGGAAGGCTAGGGCTCTACCATTGAGCTACGCCCGCACTTTTTATCTTTCTAAGGGGGCGCTATTGCTCCTCCTTAGGGG
>B570J14230_10000377_pt1 | contig 17466 bp, 20 predicted proteins | sample LakMenepilimnion_3_FD_14230 | JGI IMG/M metagenome (IMG submission 14230) | reverse complement strand
TGATTATGCAAAGAAGGATGATAAAAAGCTAGCACAATTACTTCTCTATAAAGAATTCCTAGCAAGACAATTTGATATAGATGTTGATAAGGTAGATGTAAAGTACTTCATCGTAAAGAGAAAAGTACCTGCCGATCCAGAATATCCAGCCATGGGTAGAAGAGTTCAAGAGTTTGTACCACCTTCAGGAAAAATTAAAAGAGGACAAGCAACCACAGCTCTTACAAAATTTATTGACGATGCTTTCGATTCACATGGAAAGTATATTGATAAGGAATATGATAAGAAGCCATCCAAGTCCAATTGTATGTTCTGTGATTTTAAAGGTACAGAGCATTGCCATGCAGGTGTTTTGATATAAGGGTATATTTATATATACATATAATTATATAAACAATGAACACAAAAAAATTAACATCGGTTAAGGTAGAAGAGGATCTTCTACAAGAATTTAAAGAGCAATGCGTAAGAGATAAATTTTCTTTACAGAAGCTTGTAGACAGAGCAATTTTTCTTTATATTACAGAAGAGAGCTTTAAACAAAAATTACGCACACAAACAGATATTAAATTAAAATAGTTACATGAAAGAAAAATTTCGTTATGTTAAGAAAGAAGATCGTAAAAAGATACTTCTGTTATGCGATGATATTAGGATGCATTCCGGTATCGCAACGATGGCTAGAGAGATTGTTGTAGGAACATCTCATCACTTTAACTGGATCAATCTAGGAGCTGCAATTAACCACCCCGAAGCAGGAAAAGGATTTGACATCTCAGGAGAGGTTAATAGGTTAACAGGGCTAGAAGATTCAGATGTAAAGGTATTGCCTAACAATGGTTATGGAGATGCTATGCAAATTAGAGCTTTAATTGCACAAGAAAAGCCAGATGCTATTTTTATCTTTACAGATCCAAGGTACTGGGTATGGTTATTTGAAATAGAAAGAGAGATTAGAAATGAAATTCCTTTGATGTACTTAAACATTTGGGATGACTATCCAGCTCCTCTTTATAACAAACCGTACTACGAGTCATGTGATTTGTTAATGGCAATCTCAAAACAAACTAAAAATATTAATGAAATAGTTTTAGGAGAAGCAGTTGAGAATAAGATTTTAAAATATGTTCCTCATGGAATAAATGAAGAGCACTTCTTTCCAATGACCTCAGTAGATCAACTTGAGACTTTAGGTCAATTTAAAAAAGACTTATTTCAAGGAAAGGATATCGAATTCGTAGCATTCTTCAATTCAAGAAACATCAGAAGAAAATCTCCAGGAGATGTAATTCTATCTTATAGAATGTTCTGTGATTTAATCGGAGAAGAGAAAGCTAAGAAATGTGCTTTAGTAATGCACACACAGGCTGTAGATGAAAACGGTACAGACCTTTATGCAGTAAGAGAAGCAATTTGTGATGAGAGTTATGTAAATGTATTCTTCTCACAAGAGAGATTAGATACTCCACAAATTAATTTACTTTATAACATAGCTGATGTAGGATTGCTTATCACTTCAAATGAAGGATGGGGATTATCTCTAACTGAGACTATGATGGCAGGTAAAATGATCATAGCCAACGTAACAGGCGGTATGCAAGATCAAATGAGATTTACAGATGAGAATGGTGAGTGGATTAACTTCACTCCTGACTTCCCTTCTAACCATAGAGGTACTTATAAAGAGCATGGAGAGTGGGCAGTGCCTGTCTATCCTTCAAACATCTCAATGGTAGGTTCAGTTCCAACTCCATACATCTTCGATGATAGGTGTGCACCAGAAGACGTAGCTAAAGCTTTAGAAGAGGTTTACAACATGGGGAAAGAAGAGAGAGATAGAAGAGGATTATTAGCTAGAGAATGGGTAACATCAGATGAATCAGGAATGTCAGCACGTCAAATGTGTACAAACGTTATTGATGCAATGGATGAGACATTTGAAAAGTTTACTCCAAGATCTAGATTTGACCTATATAAAGTAACAGACAGACCAAAAAAATATATCACACATAAATTAATATACTAGTTATGAGTAAACCTACATTAGTAGTAAGCTGTCCAGTAGACACTTACTCAGGATATGGAGCAAGAGCAAGAGACTTTGTACAATCAATTATCGATACAGATAAGTACGAAGTAAAGATCCTATCACAAAGATGGGGAGGTACTAGATTTGGATATCTTAAAGATCATAAGAATGAATCTTTAGCCTCTAGAATTATACCACAACTAACACAACAGCCAGACATCTGGATTCAAATTACAGTACCGAATGAATTTCAAAAGGTTGGTAAATACAATATTGGACTAACAGCAGGAATTGAAACTACAATCTGTGATCCTTCCTGGATTGAAGGATGTAACAGAATGGACTTAGTATTAGTATCAGCACAACATGCTAAGAAAGTATTTGAAGATAGTAAATTCAATATGCAAGATTCAAATACAGGACAAGTAACAGGACAGTTAGCACTTAGTACAAAGGTAGAAGTTCTATTTGAAGGAGCTGATATAGAGAAGTATGCACCATTGTCATGGCCAGTCACATTAGATCTTTCAACTATACCGGAAATGTTCTGCTTCCTAACAGTAGGTCACTGGCTTCAGGGGTCTCTTGGAGAGGATAGAAAGAATATTGGATACACTATTAAAGCATTCTTAGAAACATTTAAGAATAAAAAAGATCAACCGGCACTTATTTTAAAAGTACAAGCAGGAGCAGGAACCTCTATCATGGATAGGGAAGCAGTGTTGGATAAAATTGATGCAATCAGAAAGACAGTAAAGGGAAAGTTACCAAACATTTACGTACTACATGGAGAAATGTCTGATGCTGAAGTAAATGAACTATACAACCACGGTAAGGTAAAGGCGATGATCTCTTTAACAAAAGGAGAAGGATTTGGAAGACCTCTACTAGAATTTAGTTTAATAAACAAACCAATCATAGCTTCAGGATGGTCAGGGCATATTGACTTCCTTGATAATCGATATACAAAACAAATAGGAGGAACTCTTACAAACGTACATCCATCAGCAGCTGTAGACAAAATGATCTTACAAGAAAGCCAGTGGTTTACACCAGACGATGCTCTTGTAGGAAAAGCTCTTAAGGATGTATTTGAGGATTATAAACCATATAAGGAATTAGCCAAAAGACAGGGGTATAAGAGTAGAACTGAGTTCTCGTATGATAAGATGAGAGAGACGCTAGATACTCTTCTAACACAGTACATTCCTGAATTCCCTAAGCAAGTACAGTTAAAGTTACCTCAACTTAAGAAAATAGAACTACCAAAATTAACTAAAATATAATGGAAGAAAAAATGTCAATCTGTCCACATTGTGGAGGAAATGCTTGCTATGAACAAGCAGTAACAGAAGAAGTAACAACAAGCTTTTGCTTTGGATGCGGGTATTCAACTTCAACTCTAATGGTTGAAGGAGGAGATTTAGTAAACAAAACACTAGAAGCATCACCAGAACTTTATAAAGATCTTATGTTTGTAAGTGAAGATAAGAAAGTATGGTTCCCTTCTACAGTTACTCTTCCAAATAAAGGAATGGTATTCTTAGACGGAACAGCAAAAGAGAATTGGAGATGGGCAGCAGTAACCTCAGTAGAGATTCTAGAAGAAGAGAAAGCTAAATTTCCAAAAGGTCAGACAACTAAAATGGATATGAAAAATATCAAACATTTTGAGAAAGAAGATTTTATGGAAGCATTAGATGCTATCAAATTCTTTGATGTAGAAGTTGCTGAATCAGAATAAATTTCTTATCTTAATAGGATGAAAATAAGTTATGCAATAACAGTTTGTAATGAGTTGGAGGAGATTAAACGCTTAGTGACTTTCCTCCTTCTTACTAAACGTAAAGAAGACGAAGTAGTTATTTTATTTGATGAGAAGAACGGAACAGATGAAGTATTTGATTACATAGAGTCTCAAGTTTATCACTGTGAAGTATTCTGTGAAAAGTTTGAAGGACACTTTGCTGATTGGAAAAATGAACTTACATCACACTGTACAGGAAAGTACATCTTTCAAATAGATGCAGACGAACTTCCAACTGAAGACCTTATTGTAAACCTTCCGTACATCTTAGAAGTTAATCAAGATGTAGATGTATTTCTTGTACCAAGAATTAATACAGTAGAAGGACTAACACTTCAACATATTCAGAAATGGGGATGGAATGTAAATGATAAAGGTTGGGTAAACTTCCCAGACTACCAATGGAGAATTTATAGAAATGATCCTAGTATAAAATGGAAGAACAGAGTACACGAAGTACTAGAAGGATTTAAAACATCCACACTACTTCCAGCAGAGGAGATGTATTGCCTATATCATCCAAAGACAATCGACAGACAAGAGAAACAGAATAATTATTACGATACATTATAAATTAGTTATGGATAGTATTTTAAATTTAGTACAAGAGTACATTACAAAGAAGGATAGCGAGAAGAAATGGGTAGCAGGAGAAGACTTAGTTCAATATGCTGGACCTTACTTCGATGGTCAAGAAGCTCAAGCGGTTGTTAGGACTATGCTTGAAGGATGGTTAGTTCTAGGAAAAGAAGGAGCAATGTTTGAAAGACGTTTCCCTAAAAAATTAGGGCAGAAGACTGGAGTCATTGTTAATAGCGGTTCAAGTGCTAATTTACTAATGATGTTAGCCTTAACATCTAAGAGAGGAATGAACTTACCAAAAGGTACAAAAGTAATTACTCCAATAGCAGGATTCCCTGCAACACTTAGTCCTACTATTCAAGTAGGCTTTACACCAATCTTTGTTGATATTGAATTAGAATCTCTTAATCTAGACTTAGATCAAGTAGAGCAAGCATGCATTGATCATCCGGATGCAAAGATAATTACATTTGCTCACGTATTAGGTAATCCACCTAACATGGATCGATTAATGGAAATTGTAAACAAATATAATTTAATTCTATTAGAAGACTGTTGTGATGCTTTAGGAACGACATACGATGGTAAGATGTTAGGATCATTTGGTAAAATGTCTTCATGCTCATTCTATCCAGCACATCACATTACAATGGGTGAAGGAGGATTTGTAGCTTGTGGAGATGCTCATACAGAAAAGATACTAAGAAGTTTTAGAGACTGGGGTAGAGGGTGTTTCTGTCAAGGTAAAGCAAATGCTTTAGAATGTGGTTCATGTGGTATTAGATTTAGTAATTGGTTACCAAGTCTTCCTAATGAGATCTTTGATCACAAATATACTTATGAAGAGATTGGATACAATTTAAAACCTACAGAGTTACAAGCAGCAATGGGTAATGTTCAGTTAGGTAAGTTAGAAGAGATTGGAGTACTGAGAAGAAGAAATCATAAAGCAATTGTTGACATCTTTAAGAAGTATGAAGATAAATTTATCCTTCCTAAAGCTACAGATAAATCAGATCCAGATTGGTTTGCAGTAGCATTAACATTAAGAGACGGAGTAGGATTTACAAGATCTGAATTCTGTCAATACTTAGAAGCAAATAAGATTCAAACAAGACCTTACTTTGCAGGTAACATTATGTTACAGCCAGGCTATTCACATTTAATTGATTCAAAAGAAGTTATTGAGAAATATCCAGTATCAAGAAAAGTAACAACAGATACTTTCTTCTTAGGATGCTCACCAATCATTACATTGGAACAAATAGAATACATTGGAACAATTGTAGATAAATTCTTCAGTAAATAGTATGAAAAAATTTGTAATAAGTACACATGGGTTTGATATGGGAATAGGAGGCTTAAAGGTTTTACATAAACTTTGTCACCTTCTAAATGAAAATGGATACGACGCATATCTAATACCAGTAAATTTTAATGAACCATTCGGCATGTATGAGGGGTATAATACCAAAATGATTACACAAGACATACTAGATAATCTGGAAGAGGCCATAGTAGTGTACCCTGAAAGCTGGAACGGTAACTACCTCAATGCACCAAACGTAGTTAGGTGGATGATAGGACCTCCTACCAAGGATGTTGCTGCTACATGGTCTAGCAAGGACCTATGGTTTTGGTATATTCCTTTTTATAAGTCTTCTGAGTTTACTAAGCATTTAGAAAATCAACTGTATATAGGAGAGCAGCATAGGGATATCTTTTTTAATAGAAACTTAGAAAGGACTATTACTAGTTGGACTTTAAGAAAAGCTCAAGGGTTAGTACAAGAAGTAAATTACAAACACCCTAAGGATAGTTTGTTTCTTCCGTATCATGCAGCAGGAGATTTAGCCTCTCTTTCTGATATATTTAATAGATCTAAAGCATTCTACTGCTACGATACATATACCTACTTAACAATACAGAGCCTACTATGCGGTACAGAGGCCATAGTGCTTCCAAATAGTTGGACCGAGAAAGAACATTTTCTAAAAGGATTTGCACTAAGCAAGTATGTAGCCTATGGAATAGACGATCTACCCAGAGCCAGAAGTATCCGTAATGAATTTTTAGAAGAAGTAGAAGAGATTGAAACATTAACAATAAAACAGTTACATGAATTTACAGAAAAATGCTCTACCTACTTTAGCTGAGTTTAGCTTCTTGATCGTAACTGCAGCAAGAGATGAGAATAGACTAAGAGAAGCCTACAGGTCAATAAGGCTACAATACCCGGAAAATGAAATAGTAGTAGTATATGATAACACTGGTGTTTTATTACTAAATAGAGAAGATATAAACCTACTGGAGATTCCAACTTCGGAAAGAGTGTATGTTAGTAGGGGATATAATATAGCATTAAAAAACTGCTCTAAGCCATATTTTGTATTTCTACATGATGATACTTTTATTGCTCCTAACTTTCTAGAAAACATATTACCCCATATAAGCGAAAGTCAGTTTTGTAACTTCACTGCAATAGAGCCTCCAGTATTTGGCAACATCGATTCAGCAACAGCACCAATTAGGGATTTTGGTAGAAGCTTAGATACGTTTGTAGTAGAGAACTTTAATAAATATACAGAAAAGTATGTACAGACCTTAGAACACAGAACAGTAGAATCTCCTTTTGGAGGATTTTTTATGGTGGGAAGTACTAAGAGTATATTAAGTATAGGAGGATTTGATGAAACCTTTCAACCCTATTTCTTTGAAGACAGTGACTTAATGGTACGGCTACACCTAGCAAACTTTAGGTTTATACAGGTACTAGATAGTTTAGTATATCATATGGTAAGCCTAACCTCTAGAGGAACTCCGGAGAGTAGGGTAGCTGAGAGTATCACTCATAAGTTGTTTGTTAAGAAATGGAAGGTAGAATTCAATTACTTCAGACAGTATACAATGTCAGCAGGTATTCCATATAAGAAGATACCAGTCTTAATTAAACACACAAACTGTAGTGAATCATTACAAGAGTACCTATCCTTAATAAGTGAACCTAGTACAGTAGAGCTAATAGTAGACGGACTGCAAATATCTCAAGAAGATGTAGGATATATACAATCATTACCGTATATTATACAGGATACAATACTATCAGGTAGCTACCAACTGGGAAGTATGCAACTAAATTTTAACTAAATAACATAAAAAGATAATTTTATAAAGATGAAAAAAGTAGTTTACGTTACCGGTTGTTTAGGATTTATTGGATCCTACGTAACAAGGAAGTGTTTAGATAGAGGATGGTACGTTAAGGGAGTTGATAAGAAGACCTATGCAGCTAATAAAGACTTATTAAAAGAGTTTAAAGAGTATGAAAACTTTTCATTTGTAGATTGTGATATAAATGATTTGAAGTTCCTATATGACTGTGACTATATAATTAATACAGCAGCTGAGACTCATGTAGGAAACTCTATAATGGATTCGGATGTATTTGTACATTCAAATGTAAATGGAGTTCACAATCTACTAGAGTTAATAAAAAATCATAGAGGAGAGAATGCTACTAAGCCTACACTCCTTCACTTTAGTACAGACGAAGTTTATGGAGATATCGAAGAAGGAGAGCATATCGAGACTGACATACTTAAACCATCTAATCCATACTCAGCTACTAAAGCTGCAGCAGATATGCTAATAACAGCTTGGGCAAGAACTTACAAACTTCCTTATATTATAATAAGGCCAACAAACAATTACGGAATAGGGCAGTATGTAGAGAAGTTAATACCTAAAGCCTGTAAGTACTTACGACTTGGTAAAAAGATTCCTCTACACAATAACGGTACTCCAATTAGAAACTGGCTCCATGCCCAGGATACAGCTGAGGCTGTAATTAGAATTATTGAATCAGGAGTGCAGAATGAAATCTATAATATTTGTGGAGGATTTGAGCAAACTAATTTGGATACTATTAAAAAAGTTCTTATATTGTACTATAAGGATTTAGGAGTAGACATAGAAGCTAACTTAGACCTAAAATGTAATAGACAAGGACAAGATGTTAGGTATGCCTTAAATGATGATAAATTAAGAGCATTAGGATGGAAACCTACAATTGACTTTGACTTGGAATTAAAAAATGTTGTAGAATATTATAGAGAAAAATTCATATGGTAAAAGTAAGTGATGTAATCGTTCAATACCTTAAAGCTAATAAGATAGAGATTGTATTTGGAATAATTGGCTCAGCTAATTCTCACATATTCAATTCGATATTAGAAGAAGGAAGTATCAAATTGGTATCGGTACATCATGAACAAGCCGCTGTAATGGCTATGGGAGCTTATTACCGTTCAACCGGAAAGATGGCTGTTGCATTAGTAACAGCAGGAGGAGGAGCATCAAATGCTTCAACAGGAATTCTTTCCAACTGGGCTGACTCCATTCCAGGAATAACTATCTCAGGACAAGAACAATCCTACTACTTAGCTGAATATAAAGATATGAGAATGTTTGGAGTACAAGGTTATGATGCAACTAAAGCATATGAAAACTGTACTAAAATGTCTTATGTACTTACAGAAAATACCTTACATTCAATAATGCCTTTTGCATTTGCTTTAACACAAGAAGGTAGACCAGGGCCAGTATTCCTGGAAGTACCTTTCGATGTTCAAAGTAAAATGATAGAAGAAGTAGAAATAAAAGTAACTCCAATTGTAGAAATATACCCTGAGACTTCTTCTGATACAGACTATATCCTCTCTGCACTTTCACAAGCAGAGCGACCAGTTATACTAGGAGGTCACGGCGTTAAGCTAGCTAAAGCAGAAGAATTATTTAAACAATTTGTAGGAGACTATAACATACCAACAGTATTAAGCTGGTCAGCAGTAGACTTACTTGATGATAATGATCCTAACTATTTCGGAAGACCAGGAGTACAGGGTCAGAGAGCAGCTAACTTTATAGTACAGAACTCTGATTTACTAATTGTATTAGGAAGCAGACTATCATTACTTCAGACAGGCTACAAAAGAGAAGACTTTGCTCCATATGCTAATATCATTCATGTTGATGTAGATGATACAGAAATTAATAAGTTCAACGGAAAGAATATAAAAGCAGATGTAGGAGAATTACTTACAAGTTTAAATTCTAAATGGAAAGCTGAGATTGAAATAGAGGAATGGATACAATACTGTAATCAAATTAAAGAAAAGTATCCTTTAGTAATGCCTGAGCATTTAGCAGACCCTACCAATTCATATACATTTATTGATAAATTCTCACAAAAAGTATCGGACAATTATACAATCGTTACTGATATGGGAACAGCTTTATTAAGTGGATTCTATGGATGGAGAATTAAACCTAACCAAAAGATGTTTACCTCTCTAGGATTAGGAGAGATGGGATATGGATTAGCAGCAGCAGTTGGAGCTGGATTTGGAGAAAGACCAGTGATGTGTTTAAATTGTGATGGAGGTATGATGATGAACATACAAGAGTTACAAACAATTAAGACACATAACCTTCCAGTAAAGATTATCATATTCAACAATGACGGATACTTAATGATCAAACATACTCAGAATATGTTATTTAAAGGAGCACGTACTTGTGTTGACAAAGAGACAGGAGTAACACTTCCTGATTATAAAAAAGTAGCACATGCATTTGATTTTGAATACTTCACAGAAGATAACGTAGATGACTTCTTAGCATTTGAAGGCCAGGCTATCATGGAAGTATTTATGGATCCAAATCAAGAATTTATTCCTAAGGTAAGAGGAATGAAGCTAGAAGATAGTACAATCCAAGCAGGACTATTAGAGGAGATGTCTCCACTTCTTCCGTTAGAAGAAATAGAACAAGCAATGGTTGCAGGAATTAACCAAAGAAGTAAAACAGTTGTAAGATGAAAATAAAAGTAGCAATTATTGGTACAGGTAATATCGGAACAGATTTATTACTCAAAGCCTTAAAGACAGACTTCATGGATGTAGTAGCATTCGTAGGTCGTAGATTAGATTCAGATGGAATGCTAACAGCTAAGAAATACAATGTACTGATATCAGATCAAGGTATTCAATACTTTATTGACAATCCAAAGTGTTGTGATGTAGTTTACGATTGTACCTCAGCAGCAGATGCTATTGAACATGCTAAGATATTTAAAGACCAGGAAATAAAAGTAATTGACCTAACACCAGCCAAGGTAGGAGATATGTGCGTACCAGATGTTAACTCTGAGATTATATTGACAGATGATAATGTAAATATGATTACTTGCGGAGGACAAGCTTCAATGCCTATGCTTCATTTACTATCAAAAGAGTGCATAGGATTAGAATACATCGAAGTAGTATCACAGATTGCATCTAAGAGTGCAGGAATGGCTACAAGAATAAACGTAGACAATTACATTCAAACAACTCAGAAAGCTATAACAAAGTTTACTGGTTGTTCAAATAACAAAGTAATACTAAACCTTAACCCTGCTGAACCCTGTGTTGATATGCAGACAACTATCTTTATCAAAGCAAAGAAAGTTAATTTTGAAAATCTAACAGAGAAGGTCTTAGAAAAAATTGAAGAGTTAAGAACATACATTCCATATTACGAAATGGTGCTTCCTCCAACTATGAACGATAATGGTGTAGTTGTAATGAGTATTAAAGTAAGAGGTACAGGAGACTATCTTCCAGCCTATGCTGGTAACCTGGATATTATTAACTGTGCAGCAATTAAAGTAACAGAAAGATTGGTAAAATGAGAAAAGTAATCATAACAGATTCAAGTCTTAGAGATGGAAATCATAGTGTTAAGCATACTATAAGTTTAGATAGTATAGCAAGGTATTGTCAATTTGCTGATAGAGCTGGCGTACCAATTGTAGAGGTAGGTCACGGAAATGGATTAGCAGCATCCTCTTTACTTGTAGGTAAGTCTGTTAATACAGATGAAGAGATGCTAACAACTGCTAGAAAGAATCTAAAGAATTCTAAACTAGGAATTCATATGATACCAGGACTAGCAACACTAGAACATACTAGGAGAGCAATTGATCTAGGAGTAGATGTAGTGAGAGTGGCAACACATTGTACAGAAGCAACACTATCTAAATCTCATATTGAAGCACTAGCAAAAGCAAATGTAGAAGTGTTCGGAGTATTGATGATGAGTGCTTTAATTACTCCTCTAGAATTATTAGAGCAAGCTAAAATAATGGAAGGGTATGGAGCTAAGGCTATTATTATAATGGACTCTACAGGAACATATCTACCATTTGATGTACAGCAGAGAATTGCCCTACTGACAAGCAATCTAAATATTGCAGTAGGATTTCATGCTCATAACAACTTAGGATGTGCAGTAGCCAATTCCCTAACAGCAGTAGAATTTGGAGCAGACTATATTGACGGATGTATTAGAGGATTTGGAGCCGGAGCAGGAAATGCACCACTAGAAATACTTATACCAGTATTAGAGCAAACAGGCTTTCAAGTAGGAATAAACTTCCAGGAGACGATCAAAGAAGCTGATAATGTAATGAACTACTTAGTTCCATCAGCTCCTATCACAACTCCAATTAACATACTAACCGGACTTAAGAAACTATTCTCAGGATTTGAAAAGCCTATCGTAAGTGCTTCTAAGTTGTATGGAATAGAATATTCATCTCTTATCTTTGAATTAGGTAATAGAAAGTTGGTAGCCGGGCAAGAAGATCTTATCTTAGAGGTAGCACAGAAGCTAAAGAAGAGATAGATGAACATATTAATTACAGGAGGGAATGGATTCTTAGGATCTAATATTGTTAGAAAGCTGTTAAAGGAAGGACATAGTGTCTACTTATTTTCAAACAATACAAATAACATAGAGGACATACTTCCTCAAGTTTTATTTGACTACAGTAGTACTAATTCACTACCTATGTTTAAGAAGAAAATAGAGACATTTTCACCAGACATAGTAATACATTGTGGATGGAGTGGAGGAAATAGTTACGCAGATACTAATAGTATGGATCAGTTTTATGAAAATGTAGATCCAAGTATCTCTCTACTACAACTACTAAGTAAGCTCAAGAAGAAGCCTAAGTTTGTAGGTTTTGGAAGTTTTGCAGAGTATGGAGAGATGTTCAATCCAGTAAGTGAAACAGTCCAAGAAGTTCCTACAAACCTATATGGACTATCAAAGTATACTTTTAAGAAGTATAGTGAAATGATATGCAACCAACACAGTATAGAATGGGTATGGATAAGGCCCTGCTACGTTTACGGACCAGGAGATGTAAGCACAAGACTTCTTCCTAGTATAATTAAGAAGTTCTTAAGGAATGAAGCAGTAATACTTGATGAGTGTACTTCTACTGTAGATTATATTTATATAGATGATTTTGTTAATTCAATTTATTTTCTTATATTAACAAAACATACAGGAGTGTACAACATATGCTCAGGAAAACAATACAAGATAAGAGATATAGTTGAGCAAGTTCATAAACAAATTGAGAGTAGTAGTACTATTGAATTTAGTGCTAATCTAAAAAGAACCTCTACATACTCTTATGTATGTGGGGACAGACGAAAGATTGATGCTGTTGCAAATATTCCAACTCAGATATCTTTAAATGAAGGATTAGTTAAAACAATAACATATTATAAAGTAAGAAAATGAAAAACGAAGTTGTAGTAAAAGAAGGAGGCTGGATTTGGCCTAAGAAGGATGAGAGAAGTTGGCAAGGTCAAATAAAACAAAAGGAACTAGCTCAATACATACTTCCCTATGTAGTGAAGAATGATGTAATGATACAAGCAGGTGGTAATTGTGGATTCATTCTAAGTACCTTTGTTCCCTACTTTAACAACATCTATACATTTGAACCAGATCCAATAAACTTTTATTGCTTGAATCAGAATGTTACAGCACCAAGTGTTATTAAGATGCAATGTTGCTTAGGAAAAGAAAGTACACCAGTAGCTGTACAACATCTACAAAGAGGTATAGGAGAGGGAATAGACATAGGGGGAGTACATGTTAGTGGAGTAGGGTTTACTCCTACTATTGTTATCGACAAATTAAACCTACAGGCATGTGACTTAATTCAACTAGACATAGAAGGGTATGAACTCAATGCACTACTGGGTGCAGTAGAGACTATTAAGAAATATAAACCTGTACTATGTATAGAGTTCTGTGAAAACTGGTTAAATAGGTATGAAGCTACGTCAGATAGTGTTGAAACTCTTTTAGTTGAATTAGGATACAAACATGTAGAATCGTACCAAGCAGATAGAATTTACATAACACAATAGGTTACATATATACATACAATGGAAAATTCAATTAGTTTTTGCATCAATACAGCAGTAGATGAACTACCTTATTTAAAACTACTAATGAAGTCGTTAAAAGAAAATCTTAAGTACGACCACCACGAGGTAATTGTGTTTGTTGATTCTGATAATCAAAAAACCTTCGAATGGCTGACTACTCAAAAGTTAGAGTTTAAGAATCTAAAAATACTTAAAAACATACTCCCAGTATGTTATGGCCCTATTAGGAATATAAATGAAATGTTTAAATTTGCTTCTCATGAAATAGTTTCTTACCTACAGTCTGATATGGTTGTTTCTAGAAACTATGATGAGTATCTCTTAAAGCATATTAAACCTAATACGATACTATCTAGCACTAGAATTGAACCACCACTACATGGACCAGGTCCTGAGAAGCATACTGTGAACTTTGGACTAACTCCCTCTGAGTTTGATTATGAGGGGTTTTTAAACTACTGTGACATATGTAGAGAAGATAAAACAACAAGTTACTATTTTGCACCATTTACTTTATATAGAGAGATTTGGAACACTATAGGAGGGCAAGACAACACCTTTAGACGGTCAAGAGATGACTCTGATATTTTAAATAGGTTTATACTTTCAGGAGTAGAGATTGTTCAAACATGGGAAGCACTGGTATACCATTTTACTTGTACTTCTAGTAGAGGACCGGGCTGGCATGAGCCAAGTAATACAAAGGCACAGGAAAAGTTACAACTCCAAGCAAGAGCAGATAAGGTAGAACTTACTAGAATATTTAGAAAGTGGGGAGAATTTAGCCATGGACATCCAACACCGTACTACTATAATATAGTCTCAGAAATTAATATAGATATAGATATAGGTAACTTAGAGTTATTTAAAAACGTTGAGATGTTTTTTATAAAAAACTACATAACTTCTAAAAAACTATATAACGAGTTTATAAATGAGAATGAACATCTATATGCTAATATACTTTACAAGTACTCTCAAGAACAGTGGGAGGAGTACAAGTACATGTGCAACATAGAGAGATTAGAGGATAGAGTTTGTATAGGAGAACCAGAAGGAGATGTGGTAGTTTCATTTAACCTTAGTAGTATTAACCAAAATACATTTAATAATGTACTAAGTAAGTTACAACACATAATACACGAAGCAGAACCAGGTGATTATGAATTCGAAGGATTTACTTTCTCAATAAAGAACAAAGAGAATATTATAGAGACTAAACTTAAAGTAAACAATCCTGATATAAAACCAGAACATCTATATAAGGTATACTAGAAAATAAACTATTTATAACAAAAACATATGAGCTTAATCAACGAAATAAAAGAGATGCTATCAGAAGTTACCAAAGTAAACTTCAAAGGAAATAAATTTGTCCTTAAGATAGATGTAAATGAAGATCCAAATAAGAAAGGAATTAAAGTACAATTCCTTCCAACAACATTCTCAGGTATGTCTAAACAACAACAAGACGATATCGCTATGGACTTAGGAGCTAAATTAAATCAAGGATTAGCACCTCTAGGGTTAGCAGTAGAGAGAGACAGAGAGTTAAAGGATAAGACAATTGTAGGCTTCTTTATCTATATCGAATATCTAGATAAGATTATTATCAATGCTCTAAATCAAGCAGCACAAACAAGTAACGACTAAATAAAAAAGATATGCCACAGTTTTGTTTTTATTCAAAGAATAACCCTACACAAGAACCAGTAGGAGTTCTACACGCAGCAAGTAGAGAAGAAGCAATAAAATTCTTCTCATTGTCAAAACAATTATCAACAAATGATTTTCTAACAATTTTCGAAGTAAAAAACTATACGTATGGAGCTCAAGAAGGAATTAAGGAAAACGCTAAACAATTACTTAAAGGGTAATATTAGGATAAAAGAAAGAGATATGGCTAGAGATACAATGGAAAAGAAACTTTTTATCGAAAGCATAATCCTTTTAAGAGAGATAGAAGATAGAAGAGACTTTATGGAGGAAGAGATTGGAATGGATATGTCTATGTATGAAGAGAAGTTCTTACAGATTATAGAGAATCTATTTAAAGTTCATTTTACAAAAGAACAATTTGCTTTAATACAATACTACCTATATAAAGTTCCGGAGATTGAAGATTGGGATGGAAAGATTGATATTACAGACGGAAAGGAAATGATTACTGTTGACTTTGAAACTCCTGATCAAGTATGGAATGTTATATCCAGCTTAAAATAAATAAGAAAATAGTTGCTAGATAAGACTATTGTTCGTATATTTAGGTATAAATAATAAATTAAAACGGTTATGAGCTTAGAACAAATTAAATGTACAAGGTGTAGGAATGATATGCCTAAACTTAGATTGGACAATTACGGATACGATTTCTGTATAGAATGTTCAGATGTAAAGCCTAAGGTAGGACGTATTAGAGTAGTTGGGGAAGGAGACTATACAGTCACTGAACTTGATATCTTAGACCAGGATACAGCTAGAAGACTTCAAGAGCTGGAGAATACCTCTAGAGGAGTTAGAAATGTTCCATTAGAGATCTTAAACTTTGATGAGGATGAAATGTCTGACGACAGTAGAGCAATCTCAGAAGCTACAGACAAAGCATTAGAAGGTGAATTAGAAGTCTTAGATGATGAAGAAGACTTAGAAGACCTAGAAGATGTTGAAGATGTAGAGCTTGAAGACGAAGACGACGAATAGATGCCACCACCAAAATTCATATCGAAAGATGATTGCTTAAGAGCAATGCAAAATACTAGAAGTAACCGAGGAGCAGCTCGGTTTCTTCGATGTAGCTTTGTACACTATAAGAAGTATGCTAGAACGTATGTTAATGATCAAGGAGTAACTCTATGGGAGGCTCATAAGAATCAATCAGGCATAGGTATTCCTAAATATCTTCCTAACAAAGGTAAGCAAGCACCTCTTAAAGAATTGATTGAAGGGAAGATATCAGTAGCTTCTTTTGAGCCGGCTAAGATCAAACAGAGATTAATCTTTGAAGGCTATTTAAAAGAGGAATGTAATCGATGTGGCTTTCATGAAGAGAGAGTAACAGATCATAAGATACCTTTGATACTTCAATTTAGAGATAAGAACAAAGTCAACTACGAGCTTTCTAATATAGAGCTTATGTGTTACAATTGCTCTTTCCTATACTCTGTATCACCTATCACCGATAGACAAGTAGCAGCAGCAGAGGATTCTGTAGACAGACAAGTAAGAGATTTTGATTGGGAGGTAGATGATGCAATGAAAGAGCATTTAGAATCATTAGGACTTTGGAATGAAGTACCAACAGATGGTTCACAATACATCTCAGAAAACTATAAAGGGAATGAAAAAGAAGACTAAGCCCTCTAGGGAGAGAATTGTAGCTAACAAGCTTGTCAAACAATCTGAACAGAATGAAAAGCTGAGAGAGAAAACAATTAGTAATTCTTTTTGGAAATTATTTAGGAAATAGTTGCTAGAACAAACCTTTGTTCGTATATTTAGGTATGGAAAAAACAGGTGCAACAGTAAAGAAGCTTCATGACTTTAATACCTCAGGAGTATTAGAAGTATGTATAAAAGGTAACTGGTATAGGACTACTTGTAATGATTTTAGATCATTCGATGGTAAGAGAAGAATAACTGAGCCAATCAAACAGCCAGGTATAGGGGATAGTTTTAATGATATAGAATTTAAGACCTATGACTATAACGGTCCAGTATATGTTCTTCAAACAAACTTAGAAGTAATCAGA